>OLFT01000023.1_pt1 | contig 206721 bp, 144 predicted proteins | sample 1604921 | NCBI WGS metagenome assembly OLFT01 (sample SAMEA3888897, study PRJEB22519) | human gut metagenome | biome: human gut; feature: human-associated habitat; material: faeces | place: Denmark | collected 2013 | reverse complement strand
TCCAAACGCGAGTACGCAAGCGCCTTCTCCAACTCGCGCACGCGCTTGCGCAGGGCCGCGTTCTCATCCTTGTAATCTTCCTTGCTGCGTCTTGCCATGTCGTCGTATTCTTCTTCCAACGGCAAAGATAAGGTTTTCTCCCCATACTTTGACTGCCATGACGACAATAACGTCGGATTACACAGGCCGTACTTCCTCGCACACTTGCGCTTGCTCATGCCTGACGAGTAATAGTCACGAAGGACGCTCAATTTGAACTCCTCGCTGTACTTTGTTGGACTCTTTCGCATTGTTTTACACATTTTTATTGTTCATAAATGTGTCAACTTTTGCCAGGACAAGACATGTTGTCTAACAAGGTAAGGCTATTGTATTTATTTCCTTTATCAATTAGTACACCTATTCATTGACTTTCAAGAAGAAAAGCATTTGACTTTAACTACTTAGCGACCGTAGGGAGCGTTAACTTCTTTAACTACTTTAACTACTAAAAAAATCCCCAAAGCTTCTTTAACTCCTTAAAAAATCCTTATCTTTGTTTCACGAATATAGGATTCGGTTCGGCAATGTCAAGTTAAAAAACTTTGTTTTTTCCTTGCCATTGCGCTCACCTTTCACTATATTTGCACTTAATATGGACTATATTTTCACTACGCGGATGATGGTCCGCGACTATGAGTGCGACATCGAGGGCATTGTCAACAATGCCAACTACCTGCATTACGCCGAGCATACACGCCATCTGTTCCTTCAGAAGTGCGGACTTAGCTTTGCCGAGATGCACCGTCGCGGCGTTGATGCCGTCGTGGCAAGGATGAATCTGCAGTTCAAGACACCGCTGAGGTGCGACGATGAGTTTCTGTCTTGCATCAACCTGAAGAAGGAAGGGCTGCGCTACGTCTTTTACCAGGACATCTACCGCGCCTCCGACAACAAGCTGTGCTTCAAGGGAGTGATTGACCTTGTATGCCTTGTTGACGGCCGGCTGGCCCACAGCAAGGAGTATGACGAGGCGTTCAAGGAGCTCTTATAATTAAGAGTTAAGAATTAAGAATTAAGAAAAATACCCTTGCCGGTTATCGAGTTCAGGCATATTTTCTTAATTCTTAACTCTTAATTCTTAATTCAATAAGCCCTTAATTCTTAATTATATAAGTGGCATTTTTTCTTAACTCTTAACTCTTGATTCTTAACTTAATAAATGTCCGAGCTTATTAACGCGCTTATACTGTCGTCAGTCGACCACTCTACGCCAGGCACGGCGCTGCAACTATACCGCAAGGCGGGCAGCGCCACGGCCGTAATAGACTGCCGCATGAACATACGCGACATCGCTCCCGGTTGTCCGCGACGCGTTGCCGACGCCCTTGCCGACATAGACGAGGCATGCCGCAGGGCGGAGTTCGAGATGGAATACGCCTCGCGCCACGGCATACGGATACTCGTAAACGGCTCGGAAGGCTACCCTCGGCGACTTGACGGGTGTGATGACGCGCCGCTGGTGATGTTCTACCGTGGCACGGCGGAGCTCAACCGCGCCCGTGTGGTGAGCATGGTGGGCACACGGCGGTGTACCGCTTACGGCCAGGATTGCGTGCGCTCGTTCGTCCGCAGGCTGAAAGAGCTGTGCCCTGACACGCTCATCGTCAGCGGACTTGCTTACGGAATAGACATTTCGGCGCACCGTGAGGCGCTGGACAACGGCATGGATACCGTGGCCGTACTTGCCCACGGGCTCGATAACCTCTATCCTCCGCGCCATAAGGACACGGCAGGACGCATGCTGACACAGGGCGGACTGCTGACCGAGTTCTTCACCCGTACCAACGCTGACAAGCTGAACTTCCTGCGGCGTAACCGCATTGTGGCGGGCATTTCAGACGCTACCGTAGTGGTGGAGAGCGCCTCTCACGGCGGCGGACTGGTCACCGCACGCATAGCCCAGAGCTATAACCGCGACGTGTTCGCCTTCCCCGGCCGTGTGGGCGACGAGTATTCGGCGGGCTGCAACAACCTTATCCGTGACAACAAGGCCACACTCGTATGCTCGGCCGACGACTTCGTGAGCGCCATGGGATGGCAGACCGACGCGCAGCTTGTCGCCTCGCGCCGCCAAGGTATCGAGCGTACGCTCTTCCCCGAGCTTACCGACGACGAGCAGCGGATTGTCGACACGCTCGAAAACAGCAACGACCAGCAGCTCAACACGCTGTCGGCCGCCCTCAACATGCCTGTCGGCACGCTTGCCGCCACGATGTTCTCGCTCGAGATGAAAGGCGTGGTGAAGTGCTTGGCGGGAGGAGTTTATCATTTAATAAGAAGTTAAATATTCAGTAGTTAAAGTAGTTAAGAGTAGTTATCGCTCGCAAGCTCGCTAAGTAGTTAAAGTCAAATGCCTTGCAGCTTGCCTGCCTGAACACATAAAGCAAAGGTAATGACTCTAACTACTTTAACTACTCCTAACTACTTTAACTACAAAGTAAAAATATGAACATAGGCAACATACAATTCGGCGACCGCCCTCTCTTTCTCGCTCCGATGGAGGATGTCACCGACATAGGCTTCCGCCGGCTGTGCAAACGGTACGGGGCGGCGATGGTATATACCGAGTTTGTCAGCGCCGAGGCGCTGGTGAGGTCGGTCAAGAGCACCGTAGACAAGCTTACGATAAGCGACGACGAGCGCCCCGTAGGCATACAGATATACGGCCGCGACGCCGAGTCGATGGCCGAGGCGGCGCGTATCGTGGAGCAGGCAGGGCCCGACCTGATAGACCTTAACTTCGGATGTCCGGTGAAGAAGGTGGCCGGCAAGGGCGCCGGAGCGGGCATGCTGCGCGACATTCCGCTTATGCTGAAGATTACGCGGGCCGTCGTAGATGCGGTGAAAGTGCCCGTAACGGTGAAGACACGGCTGGGTTGGGACGCCCAGAACCTTATAATAGAGGAGCTGGCCGAGCAGCTGCAGGACTGCGGCATACAGGCCTTGACCATCCACGGGCGCACCCGCGCCCAGATGTACACGGGCGAGGCAGACTGGACTTTGATAGGCAAGGTGAAGCAGAACCCGCGCATACGCATACCCATCATCGGCAACGGCGACATCACCACGCCCGAGGAGGCGCGGCTGGCGTTCGAGCGTTACGGCGTAGACGCCGTGATGATAGGCCGCGCTACGTTCGGACATCCGTGGCTGTTCAAGGAGATTCGCGACTATCTTGACGGCCGCGAGCCCGACCCCTCGCTCGACTTTAACCGCAAGCTGGACATCCTCGAGGAACAGCTCCGCATAAACGTGGAGCGCATTGACGAGTATCGTGGCATACTGCACACGCGCCGCCATCTCGCCGCAACGCCCATATTCAAAGGCATTCCCAACTTCCGACAGACGCGTATCGCCATGCTCCGTGCCGAAACCGTAGGAGAACTGACGGAAATCTTGGAGCATTGCAGGGCGATTTTGAATTAAGAATTAAGAGTTAAGAATTAAGAAAATATGACTTTGGAAATTAAGAATTAAGGGTTAAGAATTAAGAAAATATGACTTGACGTTTGGCCAGAAATGGTAAGATATACCTTATATGGTTTTAATAAGAAAGTCATATTTTCTTAATTCTTAACCCTTAATTCTTAATTTCCTGGCTCTTAATTCTTAATTTCCTGGCTCTTAATTCTTAATTATCAACATCATATTTTCTTAATTCTTAACTCTTAATTCTTAATTATATATGACTTCTTCCTTTCAATCCCGCACCCGCCTGCTGATAGGCGAGGCCGCCGCCGGGCGGCTGGCGCAGGCCAGGGTGATAGTGTTCGGCGTCGGCGGAGTGGGCAGCTGGTGCGTTGAGGGCCTTGTGCGCTCGGGCGTTCGCCACGTCACGATAGTGGACCAGGACCGCGTTTGCGCCTCGAACGTGAACCGGCAGCTTATGGCTACGGCCATGACGATAGGCCAGGTGAAGGTCGATGCGCTGAAGGAGCACCTGCTCGAGATCAGTCCCGAGGCCGAGATTGACGCCCGCCATGAGGCGTTCAACGCCGACACCGCCGCCACGTTCGACATCGGGAGCTACGACTATGTGATTGATGCTATCGACAGCCTGCAGGACAAAATGCTGCTCATACGCACCGCCTGCGACGCCCGTGTGCGCCTTTATTCGTCAATGGGGGCGGCCCGCAAGCTCGACCCCACGCGCATTCGCGTGGCCGAGTTCTGGAAGGTCACGGGCTGTCCGCTGGCCCGCTCGCTGCGGCAGGGCTTCAAGCGGTCGGGGCGGTTGCCGTCGAGGAAGTTCAAGTGTGTGTACAGCGACGAGCTGCTCGACAACTCCGGCACGCCCGACGAACCGCGCGCCAACGGCTCGATGGTGCACATCACCGCCGTGTTCGGTTTCACCTTGGCCGGTCTCGTGATAGAAGACATCGTGTCGCGAACGGCCGATGCCGAGCCATGACGTGGCTCGTGCGTAACTGCCTGACCGTCAGGCTCTCAGCAATATGCCGCCTTTCGGCGTGCAAAACATGGCATATTATGACGCAAAAGGCGGCCTTTCGCATTGCGAAAGGCCGCCTCTTATTTGTTTGTATGCCCTAAGGCATGTTATCAGTAACCCTTGGTCGGCGTCGTGCCGTAGCCGTTATCGCCGTATTCGTCGCGGTTGTCAATCTGCTGGAGGAAGTCGTTGGATATCGGACGGCAGTAGTGTATGCTCTCGTCGAAGCTTTCGGCTGCGCGCGAGTTAAAGCGCTTCAGGCGCTCGCCAAGCAGGTGGTGGCGCTTCAGCAGGGCCCAACGGCAGTATTCGCCGGCCATCTCGCGGGCGTATTCGTCAAGGATGGTCTCCTCGGTGATGGTGCCGAGTGCCGGAGCTTGCGTGCCCGGACGTGCCGCGCGGTTGCGCAGTTTTTCGAGATACTTACGTCCTTGTTCTGCGTCACCGAGTCTCTCCCAAGCCTCGGCAGCAATGAGGTACAGCTCGGCGGTGCGCATTACCATTATGTCGCCGTAGCGGCGCTGCAGGTTGCTGCCCTCGCTTACTCCGTTGTACAGCCAGTTATACTTTATGAGTGACGGGTATAGCTGGTATGAGTTTGTGCCGTCGAAGGGCTGGCGCTTGTACTGGTTGCCGTCGAACAGGTCTCTGATGTTCACCGTGAAGTAGCGGCTCTGGGCCTTCTCCGCGTCGGTCTTGTAGTCTTTTGATAGCACTACGGCGAAGCGGTCGTCGTCAACGTCCACCGGATAGTCTATCACGAACGGGTTTTTAATGCCTGTTATGAGGTTTGCTGGGTCGGCGTGGTGTGCGGCATAACCGCCCTTGGGCCACGCTCCCACGAAGTCATACTGGTTGCCTTTGTACGTCGAGGCTATGGCGTTTATCTCGGCGTAAGGACGTATCGAGTCGCCGAGGAACTGCTGTCCCATGCCGTATTTGTCTATAAGTGCCTGGGTTATCTCCACTCCGTAGTTGTCGTATTTCAGCCATCCGGGAGTTACCATCGAGAACGTTCCGAAGGCTGTCATGAACGTGTTTTCCCAACGCTTGTCCCACGAGGCGTCGAACACGTCGATTGCGTACGGCGTAGGAGCCATGGCGTTGTTGTTCACGCGGCCGAGGTAGTAGTTTGACTTGTCGGCGATTTTGTAAAGGTCCTCAAGCTTGTTGGGGTTGCAGAACGTGAAAGTCAGCTGGTTGCGGTTCACGCTCATGTAGTTTGCCGACTCGTTGTTGGCATCTACGCCCGACACTATGAACAAAGCCTCGGGGTTGTTGCGGTTGTTGGCTTGGGCCCAGAGGTCCGAAACGTCGTCATACAGGTAAATGTTGTACGACGAAGCGTTCTTTATCAGTTCCTCGGCCGTGTCTTTCGCCCTCATCCAATAGCTCACCCCGTCTTCCGACAGACCTTCGCCCGCGCCTTGAGCGTAAGCGCGTGCCATCAGTCCGAGGGCGGTCTTCTTGCATACACGCCCATAGTTGCCGTCCAAAGGCTGTACCGGCAGTACGGCGGCGGCCTCTTTCAGGTCTTTTATTATTGCCGTGTAAAACTCTTCCACGGTGTTGCGCTTCGGTCTGGTGTTTATTATTCCGGTCGAGATGTCTTCGTCGCTCAGCGTTACCGGGCCATAGTATGTAACGAGTACGAGGTTGTAATACGCGCGCAAGGTCTTCGCCTCGGCCACGAGAATGTCCTTGTCGGCACCTTCAACCTCGTCGGCATGGTTGATTACGGCGTTACACGTGGATATTGTCGTGTATGCTTGGTTGAACGTAACCTTAGGTGCCTGCACCGACGGGGTCAGTCCTTCGTAGAAGAATACTTCCTGCGCGTAGTCCTTGCTGGGGTTCTCGAACATGTCTGTACCTCCTTCAGCCACGCTGAGGAAGTTGAACTCGGAGAACAGTCCCTCGTTGAGCGGGGAGTAGCAATAGGCCTGAAGCCCTCTCCACGCGTTGTAGTTGGTTATGTTAGCGTCGCCTCCGCTCGGGTTGTACTCGTCAAGTTCGCACGCCGTGAAACTCAACGTGCCCGCGAGCAGTGCCGCCATATATAATAATTTACTTGTTTTCATTGTCTTTTTGTTTTTTTGCAAATCCATGTCTCCGTTGGTTATTGGAGGCATGGAGCTTGCGCTTATTTTCGTTAGTGAGTTATGAGCTTACCTGTATAATGGTTCTATTGACATTTTTAGAATGTCAGGTTCACGCCGAATACCAGCTGTTTAGTCAGCGGGTAGTCAATGCTGCCGCCCATTTCGGGGTCATAGTTCTTCAGAAGGTCACTCTTTTGGATTACGAGCGGGTTGGTGATTGTGGCATATACGCGCAGGTCCTCTATGCCGATTGTCTTGCCCCACTTCTTCGGGAGAGTATAACCTAAGGTTATGTTCTTAATCTTGAAGAACGAGCCGTCAACATAGCTGAGTCCTGAGAAACCTTTAATGTTGTTGCTCGAGCTTGACGCGTTGAGTGCCGGGAAGTAGTGGTCTTGGTCGCCTGTTTCCTGTGTCCAGTAGTCGAAGTACGTCGGGAAGTTGTTTTTAGCGCCTCCGGCCGGGTCGTAATAGCCAAGCATGTCATAATAGATGGTCTGTCCCCAACGCCAATACATGTATATGCTGAGGTCGAAGTTCTTGTAAGTAAACGTGTTCTTGAATCCCATCGTCCAGTCAGGATTCTGGTGTCCGAGCACCTGATAGTCGTTGGCGCTTACGGCATATGGGTTATCCTTGTCGTAAGTCATGAGTACCCTTTCGCCGTCCTCGTTCTCAACCCACTTCTGATAGACACCCTCGCTGACGTGAATCATGCCCGGAACGTCAACCTTCAGGTCGCCGGGCTTCATGCCGAATGCGGCAGCGTCGGCAGCCTCTGATGTCTTCCATACGCCGTTAAGCTTATAGTTGTACCAGGAATTGACAGCCTCTCCCATGTAGAGCACTTTGCCGTCATCTCCGTTAGTGACGTATTCGGCGCCGGTTGCCAGCTTCGTAATCTTCTCCTTGCTGTACGTGAAGGTCAGGTTTGAAGTCCACGTGAAGTCCTTGGTCACGATATTACGTGTGTTGAGTGCGAGCTCGACGCCTTGCGTCTCGGTTTCGCAGATGTTCATGTTGGTCTGGAAGTTGGTTGACGCATCGTACATTCCGCCAGTGGAGGGCAGCGCCTTGCTCCAGATGACGTCTTCGGTCTTGGTGAAGTAATAGTCGAGCGCCATGTCGATACGCCCGCCCAAGAAGCTTGCGTCGATACCGATGTTGGTGTTCTTTGACTTCTCCCAGCCGAGCATTACGTTCGCCACGTTCTTGCTATACTGGTAAGCCGGCACCAGCAGGCCGCCGAGGCCGTAGTTGGTCTGCTCGAGTACAGATACGCTTGAGTACGCATCGATGGCGGCCGTACCCGTTACGCCCCATCCGCCGCGTATCTTAAGATTGTCGAGCCATGAGCGTGTACCCTCCATGAACTTCTCTTCGGAGATACGCCATCCGAGAGAGAATGCCGGGAACGTGTCCCACTGGTTGTCCTTTGCCAGGCGTGACGAGCCGTCGTGGCGTACCGATGCCGAGGCGAGATACTTGCCTTGGTAAGAATAGTTGATACGGCCGACGAGTCCGAAGCCCTTTGACATAGTGTATTGCGACTGCACTTTCTGGTTGCGTCCGGACTCAAGGTTGTGCCAGAGGTAGACGTTCGACGGCAGGTTGTCGGCATAAGAATAGGTATATTCCTGCCTGTCGTGGTTCCACGAGGTTACTCCGGTGATGGTGAAGTCGTGGTCCTCTGCTATCTGGAAGTTGTACGTCAGTATGTTTTCCCACTTGTAGTTGGTCGAGTTGGTCTGTTCCACCTGCCCGTAAACACGGCCGCTCGTACCGGTCTGTGTGGCTCCGTCGCGGTAGTAGTTGTACGAGCCGATACCCTCAAAGCGGTTGTGCTTGTTGAATACGAGTGACGCGTTCAGGCGGCTCTCCCATGTGAAGCCCTTGAACGGCGTCACGCGGATGTACGGATTGAGGTATAGGCGGGTTATCTGGCTGTTGTTTCTGTAGTTGCTCTTGTTGTTTACGAGCACGTTAGTCTCTCCCGTGCCCTCTACAGACTCGATTGTCGGGTTGCCGTCGTCGTCGTAAAGACGGCCGATAGGCTTGTTGCGCAGTGCCTGGTCAAGGCGTGCGTACGCCGAATTCTTATAGACGTAGCTGCCCTGCATGTTGATACCCGTCGAGAGCCATTTGTTAACCTGGTGGTCTACACGTATATTTGTAGAGTACACCTTGTAGTTGTCGTTGTCGTACTGGCCCTGTTCGTCAGTGAAGTTCAGCGACATGTAAGCCTTTGTCTTCTCAGTTCCGCCGCTTACGGATATCGAGTAGTTCTGGATAATTCCGGTCTTGAGCAGCTCGTCGGCCCAGTTTATCGACTCGCCCCTTTGGTAGGCTTCCCACATTGCCTGGTTGCCGAGCACGCTGGCATCGTCAATATACGTGCCTGCCTCTTGCTGTGCCAGCTTGCGCAGGTTGAAGTATCCCTTGGCGTCGTACACATCAGGAACTTCCGACCATCCGTTGATACCCACGTAGGCATTGAAGTTAACCAGGGCCTTGCCCGTCTTTCCGCTCTTGGTCGTGACGATGATTACGCCGTTGGCGCCGGCCGAACCGTAAACTGCCGTCGACGACGCGTCCTTGAGCACCTCAATGCTCTCGATGTCGTTGACGTTCAGCGTGGCAAGGTTGCCCGGCATGCCGTCGATAATAACCGTAGGCTCGCCGCTCGCCGTGAACGAGCGCGTACCGCGCAGCTGCATTGTCACGTCGGCTCCCGCCTGGCCGCTGGCCTTCGTAATGTCAAGGCCGGCTACTTTGCCCTGCAGGGCCTCAACGACGTTTGACACCGGCTGTATCGCCAGGTCCTCGCTTTTTACCGATGACACGGCTCCCGTCAGGTCGCGGCGCTTCATAGTACCGTAACCTATTACCACCACGTCGTCAAGGCTGGCCACATCGGGCTCCATTGTCACTCTTACGGGAGCCGCTGTAGCCCTTACCGTGGCCGTCTTGTAGCCCACGTAAGTGATTTCGAGTTCGTCGCCGGGCTTGGCGGCTATCGAGAAGTTACCGTCGAGGTCGGTCACGGCTGCCGCCTTGCCGTCCTTGACTTTCACGGTGACGCCTATCATGGGCGCGCCTGTCTCGTCAACAACGTTGCCCTTGACGGTCTGACCCTGCGTTACCGCCTGGGCGGGAACGGAGTTTGCCGGTGCGCTTGCCGCCGAGGTGTACAGCGGAACGCACAGCATGGCAGACAGGCTGACGGCCACTGACGTACGCATCAGGGTCAAGCCTGAACAATGCTTTTTGCTTTTTTTCATGTCCTCAAATCTTTTTGGGTTAAACTTTAGTTACATTCGTGTTACAAAACGGCGGCTTTAGTGACATTTTCACAATGCCTCATGCCGCCTGTTGACTGTTGTTTTTTGTTTGCCTTATAAGTTAGTAATTGATTTTAATAAGTTAGAATACGCGTGTACACACTTCGTTTGATACATTCATCCGTGTTGCTGGTAAAGTTTGGTTATCAGACTTTTTATATGGTTCGGAACCGTTCGTGATTCCGTGTATGTTATGTCGATATAAGGTTTCGTTCTTGTTTGCAAATATAATTGTTTTTTCTTTTTTTTCAACGTCGTGAATGTTAAAATCAAAAATTTGTCAAAAAAGATAGTTTTTTGCGCAAAAAACATACCCATAAATAGGTATCAGGGCGGTTACATGTGCTCTTTTAGAATGTAAAAGGCCGTCTTTTATAATTCAAAAGACGGCCTTTTGCCTATCAATTAGCGGCTTTTTGGATTCATAACATTTTCATTCCGTTTTCCTATAGTACGTAAGATATCCTGCATCCAGAATCATTGATTATAAGCTAAGGCCTTATGTTGTCTTACTGTTTTCAAGCTTTTTGTGGATTAAAACGGAGCAATACAAGACTATTTTAGCCGTCCGGCAAAGTTTTAAACCGCCGTTTTGTAACACGAATATAACTAAAGTTTAACCTAAAAAAATAACGGACATGAGATTTTTTTATCTTGTACTGAGTTTGTTTTTTACCGGAGCTGTTCTTGAGGGGCAGGCCCAGGAATATGATTATCCTACGGCCACGCAAAACATACCGGCTTTTCCCACGGCCGAGGGTTTCGGCAAGTTTGCCACGGGTGGCCGTGGCGGGCGTGTGGTTACGGTGACTAATCTTGAGGATGACCCCACGACGCCGCCCGTAGGTTCGCTGCGCTGGGCTTTGGCTCAGTATCCTGACGAGCCTATCACCGTGGTGTTTAACTGCTCCGGTTGGATTATCCTCAAGGATGTGCTGCGCGTCACTCGTACCGCCGGCCTCACCATTGCGGGCCAGACGGCGCCGGGCGAGGGCATAACGCTGTATCCCCGCATGTTCAGTATTAACGGGGCGAAGAACATAGTGGTGCGTAACATGCGCTTCCGCACGGGTTCGCACGGTTGGGACGGCTCGGACTTGGTAAAGGATGCCGAGCTTGTTGACCAGGCGTTGTGCGCAGAAAACACTGAGCAGGTAATCTTCGACCATTGTACTTTCGGCTGGTCGGCCGAGGAGATTGTCAATAACCAGTGTTGCCATTTCCATACTTTCCAATACTGTCTGCTTCATGAGGGGCTTTACGACGCCGGCCACCACAAGGGCTCGGCACGCAGTTTCGGATGCCAGTGGGGCGGTTCGCAATCAACTTTCCACCATAACATGCTGGCGCATAACTATTCGCGCAGTCCCCGTTTCCAGGGTGCGAGGGATGATGATTATGTTGTTTACAACGAATTCGTGAACAACGTGAATTATAACTGGGGCAAGGTGAACGCCTGCTACGGCGGAGAGAACAACTCACCGTCAAACCGTTACCAGGGCCACCAGGTGAATTTCGTCAATAATTACTGGAAACCTGGTCCTGCGACAATCAAGGGAAACTCGTCAGGGCGGCACAACTTCATGCGCCCAACGGCCGGCACGAGGATATCAGAATGGTATCTGTCGGGTAACGTTATGGAGGGTATGCCTGAACTGTCAGAGGATAATGTTAAGGGTGTTGAGGTTGACGGCGACGCCTCGAAGGTGAAGTTCGTTGACGAGTTCATCGTTCCCTCGAAGTTCTATCCTGACTACAAGTTCGACGTTACGGCATACACCATGAAGGATAAGCTCGAGAGTGCCGAGGACGCTTACCGGACAGTGTTGGCCAAGGTTGGCACTATCAACCGCGACGCGATAGAGAAGCGTATCATACGCGAGGCCACCGAAGGCACCGCTACGTATGGTGGCAGCTGGCAGAATAACGGCAAGTATGGAATAATTGACGACCAGACTGACGCCGAGATGGTTAAGCAGGAAAACGGTTTCTCGATATTCCCTGACGCTCCGGAGCCTATTTACCGTGATGAGAACTTTGATTCTGACGGCGACGGAATGCCGGATGAGTGGGAGACAGCCAACGGTTTCGACCCCGCCGACGGTTCTGACGGCAACCATATCAATGCTGAGGGCTACACGGCGCTGGAGAAATACCTCGCAAGTCTTATGGGCGAGGAAATTAACGGAGAGTTCGGCACGTCCACTTCGATACGCACCGAGCATGCCGTTAAGTTCGATATAAGTGTAGAAGGTTCTGTAATCAAGGTGACGAGCGAGGCCGACGTATGCGGAATGCACGTCTTTGACGACATGGGCAGGTGTCGTCTTACGTCCTCTTTGACCCGCGGCGAGAACACTATTGACGCCAGCACGTTAGGCAAAGGCGTGTTCATCGTATGGGTGACCGACAAAGACGGTTACCGCAACGCAAAGAAAGTGATGTTAAACAAATAGTATAACCTAAAACGAAAAGACATGAAAAAATCTTTATTCACGGCAGCATTGCTGCTTACGGCGTGGTCATACGCCGGGGCGAGCGTCAATACTGACGCCGCAAAAGACAACTACACGGAAACCCAGTGGGAACATTACGCTGCGGCGGAGTTTGCCGGTGGTACGGGAACTAAAGACGATCCCTACCTTATCGCAACTCCGGAGCAGTTCGCAAAGCTGGCAGTCGAGATAGAGAACCTGGCTGCCGACGACAACAACTGGGACAATATGTACACCGACGGAGTGTATTTCCTCCAGACTGCCGACCTCGTTTTCAACAATGACGTCATGGGCAAGACTTCGTGGGATGAGTACGGAGACCAGAGCGGCATTGATGCTACAGGATTGAGGACATTCGGCGGCATAGGCTATCAGGCTGGAGAGTATGACTATCAGCGTTTCTCGGGTTTCTATGACGGTGGAGGCCATTCTATCAAAGGTGTCTACCTGAAAGGCGAGAAGTCGTCTACAGGACTGTTCAACTTTACCGAAGGTGGCGAGATAAAGAACCTCGTCGTAGAGGATACGTATATGTCGGGTAACGCCAATGTAGGCCTTATCGTCGGCACGGCCGACGGAACCACCGTCATCAACTGCCAGACGAGCGGCACTATCTATTGCGGCGGCTCTTACCATGCAGGATTAGTAGGTACGCTTACCGGAGGCGGCAAGGTGCTTAACTGCGTTACGTATGCGTGGACATGGGGAAAGAACAACATTGCGGGCCTTGTAGGTTCTGGCCGCAACACCTCGCTTATCCAGAACTGCTACTTCGGCGGATGGCTCGGAGGCGTAAGCTCCAACCTGGCTTCATTCAAGTGGTGGGACGCAGTGTGTCCTGAACTGGGCAAGTCTGAACTTACCACGACCATACCTGACCCCGAAGACCTGACTGGCGAGGGCGTTATAACGATATGCGAGAACCCCAGCAAGGCTGTAGACTGCTTCTGGACTGACACCTGCACCGTGCGCCACAAGAGGCTGAACCCGATAAAATGGCTGCCTGCTGAGGCTTACAACGAGAAGTCAAACTGCGACTACGGCGTGTTCGAGAACTGCAAGAAAGTTGCCTTGGCTGAAGTTTCAACCATAGTTGACGAACTGAACAAGAAAGCCCAGGAAATCGACGGCGCATGCCAGTGGGAAGTAGGAGAGGACGGTCTGCCGTCACTTGTGTTCGAAACGAGCACCGGCATAGGCTCGATTACGGTTGAAGAAGACGCCGACGGAGTGTATGACGTGTTCGACGTGACCGGAAAGCTCGTCATGAAGGGCGCCCGCGGCACGGCAGACCTTGACCGTCTGGCCCGTGGCGTGTACATCATGAACGGCAAGAAATACGTGATTAAATAACGTACTGATATCCAATGAGTTATAAAAGGCCGTCTTTTGGTCTGCAAAAGACGGCCTTTTAGCGTGCGGAAGGTGGCCTTTTGGAAGCTAAAAGGCCACCTTTTATAAAACATATCATAACATGGAAAACATAAGGATTTCATTGCTTGCGGCGGCAATGGCTCTGCCGCTGTGTGCCGCTGCCCAGCATGGGCTTGCGGGATTTGCCACGTATGCCGACTTCGGACTTGACGGAACGACGGGCGGAGGGGACGGACAGGTGGTAAGGGTGAGCACCCGCGCCGAGCTTGAACGCTACGCCAGAGGCTCCGAGCCGTACGTAATAATAATTGAAAACGACCTTGAGGGCGGTGGGCTTAACGACCAGAAGGACTACGTGTCGATAGGCAGCAACAAGACGATAGTGGGCGCCGGCGACGGAGTGACGCTCAACGGTCTCGGCTTCGACGCCAACGGGCAGAGCAACATTATTGTGCGCAACCTGGCGGTAAGGAAGGCCAAGCCCGACGGAATGGCTTTCCGCGACTGTCACCACGTGTGGATTGACCACTGCGACCTGTCCGAATGTGACGACGGCGCGCTCGACTTTACCATCGGCTCGAGCTACATGACGGTGTCGTGGACGAGATTCCACGACCACGACAAGGTGTCGGTGTGCAACTCTGGCACGCAACACTACGAGGACTACGGCCGCCAGCGCGTGACGTACCACCACTGCCGCTTCGAGAACACCACGCAGCGCAACCCGCGGATAGGCTACGGTCTGGGGCACGTCTTCAACAACTATTACACCCGTAACAGCTCGTATTGCGTGGGATACCATACGCGCGCCAAGGTGATAGTTGAGAACTGTTACTTCGAGAACACCAATACGCCATTTGAACAGATGTATTCCGACGACCCCATGACGGCCAGTTATGCCGACGTTCTGTCGCTCGGCAACAAGTTTACGGGCGTAAACGGCAACACCAAGGATACGGGCACGGGGTTCGATACGGACATGTATTACGACTATAAGTTCGCGCTTGACGACGTTGCCGACGTGCCCGGGCTTGACGGGACGGTAGGCCCCGTGGCAGGAATAGAGGACGCCCCGGTGCCGTTTCCCGGCGACGGAGCTATAGGAATAGACGCCGGCGTGACGCCATGGTGTGGCAATACGGCTTCAGCCGATACTTACCGCTACTTCATCGGAACTACGGAGGACGGCATGGCCGAGCTTGACGCCGCCACGTTTGACATGCAACCCGGCACCACCTATTACTGGAAGGCCGTGGGCACGACCGCTGACGGCACTGCTATGGAGAGCGAGACATTCCGCTTTACCACGGCGCAGGCCAAGCCCACATGGTCCGTTCCGGCCGACGGCGAGCTGCATGCCGAGCTGCGTGAGGTGGCGCAGGAGCGTGCCGCGTGCGTTCCCGCAAGCCTGCGTTGGCACCGCGCCTTCGGCACGGAATATTATAAGGTGTATCTAAGTGACGACGAGCAGATTGACGAGAGCGACCTTATCGGCGAGACTGAGGCCACTGAGATAAGGCCCGAAGCGCTGAAGTACGGCACGAAATACTACTGGAGGGTTGACGCTGTGGCTGCCGACGGCACCGTCACCACGGGCGACGTGTGGAGCTTCGGGTCAGACATAAAGCTCGTGACCGAGGGCCGTACCGAGATGGAGCACGCCGTGCTGTCTGGCCGTGTGTTCAAGGAGGTTGAGAACGGGGTGTACTTCAAGGCATCGAACGACACCGTAACGGTAGGCGAAGCCGGGCCGGGCTGTATGACGGTAACGTGGAACGGCATGCCCGCGGCATACGACATAACGACCACTTACTTCGACGAGAATGACGGACAGGGCTGGTACGGGCTGAGTGTCAACGACGAATGGATAGACCAATGGACGGCATCGGCCAATAACGAGAGGCTGATGAAGCACCTGACCAAGGACGTGGCGCTGAATCCCGGTGATGAAATAAGGATAGACTTCTACACCGACAACAAGATGATGAACCGCACCGACTGCATCGACATAGCCGAGGCGGACGGAGCGTCGGGCATTACTGAGACTGCTGTCGGCGACAGGCGTGAACCTGGACGGATATATACGGTCGACGGAATATATGTCGGGCGTGACATTAACCAGCTGACAAAGGGCGTTTATATCATTGACGGAAAGAAGTTCGTCAAAAGGTAACGAACGGACTTTAAGCGCACGGCCATGCGCCGTTTAGTTTTTTTATCTACTATTTCTTGTTTCCTGACTTATTATTTATTAATTTTGCAGACTTGCAAAACATGTCCGTAAAACAATGGCGGACAAGTCAGGAAACGAGAAATGGATACAGTTAACAACAATAATAATGAGTTCGTAAGGCAGGTGGCCGAGCAGAAATACGAGTTCGGCTTTACTACCGACGTGCATACGGACATAATCGACGTAGGACTTAACGAGGACGTGGTGCGTCTCATCTCGGCAAAGAAAGGTGAGCCGGAGTGGCTGCTCGACTTCCGCCTTAAGGCCTTCAACTACTGGAAGACGCAGGAGCAGCCCACGTGGGGGCACGTTCATGTGCCCGACATCGACTATCAGGCGATATCCTACTATGCCGACCCTATGGCCAAGAAGAAGGACGAGGGCAAGAAGGAGATTGACCCTGAGCTGATGAAAACGTTTGACAAGCTGGGCATTCCGCTCGAGGAACGCCTCGCGCTGAGCGGTCAGACGGCCGTCGACGCGATAATGGACTCGGTGTCGGTGAAGACTACGTATAAGGAGAAACTGGCCGAGAAGGGTATCATATTCTGCTCGATAGGCGACGCGGTGAAGAAGCATCCCGACCTTGTGCGTGAGTATTTGGGCAGTGTTGTGCCGTACCGTGACAACTTCTTCGCCGCGCTTAACAGCGCCGTTTTCAGCGACGGCTCGTTCGTCTACATACCCAAGGGCGTGCGTAGTCCGATGGAGCTCAGTTCGTATTTCCGCATAAACGCGAGGAATACGGGGCAGTTCGAGCGTACGCTCATCATCGCCGAGGACGACAGCTACGTGTCTTACCTTGAAGGTTGCACCGCTCCGATGCGCGACGAGAACCAGCTTCATGCCGCCATCGTCGAGATAATAGTGAAAGACAACGCCGAAGTGAAATACTCAACTGTGCAGAACTGGTATCCCGGCGACGAGCACGGGCGAGGCGGTGTGCTGAATCTCGTGACCAAACGCGGCGACCTGCGGGGCAATAACTCGAAGCTCTCGTGGACGCAGGTAGAGACGGGGTCGGCAATAACATGGAAGTATCCGTCGTGCATATTGCGCGGAGACAACTCGGTGGCGGAGTTTTATTCCGTGGCAGTGACCAACAATTATCAGGAAGCTGACACCGGAACGAAGATGATTCACTTGGGAAAGAACACCAAGAGTACCATCATAAGCAAGGGTATCAGCGCTGGACATAGCCAGAACTCGTACCGAGGACTTGTGCGTGTGGCGGCAAACGCTGACGGCGCGCGCAACTATTCGTCGTGCGACTCGCTGCTGCTGGGCAGCGAATGCGGCGCCCACACGTTCCCGTATATGGACATACACAACGATACTGCGATAGTAGAGCACGAGGCAACGACCAGCAAAATCAGCGAAGACCAGCTGTTCTACTGCAACCAGCGCGGCATTCCTACGGAGCAGGCTGTCGGCCTTATCGTCAACGGTTACGCCAAGGAAGTGCTCAACAAGCTGCCGATGGAGTTCGCCGTTGAGGCCCAGAAGCTGCTTAGCGTATCGTTGGAAGGCACAGTGGGATAGTAATTCAAATTAAAAATTAAGAATTAAAAATTAAGAATTGGCGGGGTAGTGCCGTAGGGGTTTATCGGTTCATTAACGATATATATAAAAAATGTTGTTATGATGAATACAAGACCTTTGATTGTTTTAGTCTTGCTGCTTTGTCTGTCAAGACTTGTGGCAAACGCTCAGGACGATGACTCGCGGCGATGGGCAATAGATTTCAGGCTCAGTCCTGTAAAGCCGGTCGTAACGCTCAATGAAACTCCTGACAAGTATTACGACCCGATAAAGACTGGAGGCGGTCCTAACTTCTCGGCTCACATAGAGTATTTCATTCCGCAGACAGGCTTTTCGGTTGTCGGAGGATATGACCACGAGGTGATGGACTTCTACTCAGGCGACGTATCGGCCGATCTGTCGCAGATTATGCTTGGCGGACGCTGGTATTTCCTGTCAAAGTCGTGCCCGCTGCAGCCTTATCTCGGTGCAAGCACCTTCTGGAACGTTGCCGGGCGCAAGGATGCAGGCACGGTGAGTACGTCGGGAATGTATGGCAGCTATGAGCGCAAGTACAGTGTGAGCAGTCCCGTGCTTAGTGTGGCGCCGGTGGTTGGCCTCGACATTTATATGTTCTCGTGCGTGGCTCTTGAGATAGACTACGGCTTCCGCATGGCTGTCGACGGACATACATCGTCGCAGACGACATTCGGAAAGGACACAACACCCTATGCAATGCGCTCGCCGATGCACCGCCACGCGCTGTCAGTGGGACTGAAAGTTACGTTCCCGTTCAAGTTCACAAGCAGTGACTTCGGCGGACTATTGGATTCTCTTTTAGATTTGAAATAAACAACTCAGGCAGGCGCAAGCCGTAAGGCCGGAATAAATTATAAACAAGAATTATGTTAGAAATAAAAGACTTACACGCCAAGATTGGCGACAAAGAAATATTGAAGGGCATCAATCTCACCATAAAGGACGGTGAGACGCATGCCATAATGGGACCTAATGGCTCGGGCAAGAGTACATTGAGCGCCGTGCTGGTTGGCAATCCGCTTTATGAAGTTACAGCAGGCTCTATAACCTTCAACGGCAAGAACCTGCTCGAGATGAAACCTGAGGACAGGGCACACGAAGGACTCTTCCTCTCGTTCCAGTATCCTGTTGAGATTCCGGGCGTGTCGATGACCAACTTCATGCGTGCCGCAATAAACGAGAAACGTAAGTATGAGGGCAAGGAACCGCTCAACGCTGCCGACTTTCTGAAGTTGATGCGCGAGAAGAGAAAGATTGTTGAGCTTGACAGCAAACTGTCTAACCGCTCTGTGAACGAAGGTTTCAGCGGTGGTGAGAAGAAGCGTAACGAGATTTTCCAGATGGCAATGCTCGAGCCTAAGCTCAGCATTCTGGATGAGACAGACTCAGGCCTCGACGTTGACGCGCTGCGCATTGTTGCCGAAGGCGTCAACAAGTTGCGTACACCGGAGTCGAGCTGCATCGTAATCACTCACTATGAGCGTCTGCTCGACATCATCAAGCCAGACATTGTTCACGTGCTCTACAAGGGACGCATCGTAAAGACTGCCGGTCCGGAGCTGTCAAAGGAAATCGAGACCCGCGGCTATGACTGGATAAAAGAGGAAGTTGACGGCATTTAAGTAGTAAGGAGAGGAGAAGTAAAGGAGTAAGTAGATTTACATCACGGCTAAGTATATTGGTCTTATTCGGCTCATTTGCCTTATTTGTCAGATAGTCATTTGCTTTTAACTCCTTTAACTTCCTTAACTCCTTTAACTTCTAAAAATAAACAGAATGCAAAGTGAAAAACAATATATCGACCTCTACGGACAGTGCCGCGACATGCTGATGGGGCACAGCGCGGCGCCGATGAATGCTGTGCGTGACGCCGCTTTTGACGACTTCAAGCGTCTCGGCTTCCCCACGAAGAAGGTTGAACGATACAAATACACGGACATCCCGGCGCTGTTTGAGCCTGACTACGGGCTTAACCTGAACCGTCTGGAGATTCCGGTAGACCCGTATGAGGCGTTCCGTTGCGACGTTCCGAACCTCAGTACGTCGCTGTATTTTGTCCTTAATGACGGTTTTTACGATAAAGCCCTGCCTAAAGGACATCTTCTTCCGGACGGTGTTGTTGTATGTTCGTTGGCTAAATACGCCGCTGAACATCCCGACTTTGTGGCTAAGTATTATGCCAAGCTGGCCAAAACGGCTGATGACGGCATAACGGCTCTCAACACAATGCTGGCCGAGGACGGACTGCTTGTCTACGTGCCGAAGGGTGTTGTGGTGGATAGAGCAGTGCAGGTAATCAATATCCTGCGGTCGGATGTCGACCTGATGGTCAACCGCCGTGTGCTCATTGTTGTCGAGAAGAATGCCCAGATCAAGCTGCTCTTCTGCGACCATGCCGCCGACGACCGCCGTTTTCTTGCCACACAGGTAATAGAGGCGTATGTCGGCGACAACGCTTCGCTTGATCTTTACTGTCTGGAGGAAACCCACGTGAAGAATGTTCGTGTGAGCAATGTGTTCATCGAGCAGCAAAGGGACAGTCGTGTGAGCCACAACGTGATAACGTTGCATAATGGAATAACGCGCAATCGCACCGACCTTGTGTTCGCAGGGGAGGGCGCCGAGTGCGACCTTTACGGTTGCGTGATAGCCGACAAGCACCAGCACGTTGACAACAATACGCTCATTGACCATCGTGTAGGCCATTGTACAAGCCGCGAATTGTACAAATACGTGCTCGACGGCAACGCCGTGGGCGCTTTCGCAGGCCGTGTGCTGGTGCGCCACGGGGCTCAGAAGACGGTGTCGCAGGAGACCAACCAGAATCTTTGCGCCACAAAGGAAGCACGCATGTACACCCAGCCAATGCTCGAAATTTACGCTGACGACGTTAAGTGCGCCCATGGAAGCACCGTCGGCCAGCTCAATGACGCCGCCTTGTTCTACATGCGTCAGCGTGGTATATCCGAGCGTGAAGCCAAGCTTCTGCTTGAATTCGCGTTCGTAAACGAGGTTATCGACGGCATAAAGCTTGACCCCCTGCGCGACCGTCTGCACTATCTCGTCGAAAAACGGTTCCGTGGTGAGCTGAACAAATGCGAGGGATGCAAACTTTGTAGATGATATTTCTTGTAGTTAAGAGTAGTTAAAGTAGTTATCGCTCGTTTCACTCGCTGGTAGTTAAAGTCATTACCTTTGATTTTGAAACTTGTGATATGAGGTGAAAAATAAGCAAATCTATTGACTTTAACTACTCTAACTACTACTAACTACTTTAACTACTGTTTATTTTATGCTCGATATCAACACTATCCGTAACGACTTTCCGATACTCTCGCGCACGGTTTACGACCGTCCGCTGGTATATCTTGACAATGCCGCGACGACCCAGAAGCCGCGCCAGGTGGTAGAAGCCATAACCGATGAGTACTATAACGTGAACGCAAACGTGCACCGCGGTGTGCACTATCTGTCGCAACAGGCTACCGATTTGCATGAAGAAGCGCGTGAGAAGGTACGTAAGTTTATCAACGCAAAGTCGACAAGCGAGATAATATTCACCCGTGGCACCACCGAGAGTCTTAATCTCGTAGCTTCTTCTTTTTGTGATGAATTCATGCAAGAGGGCGACGAAGTGATTGTGTCTGTAATGGAACACCACTCCAATATCGTGCCCTGGCAGCTTCAGGCGGCCAAGAAAGGCATTTCGATACGTGTCATTCCGATGACAGACGAGGGCGAGCTTATGCTCGACGAATATGAGAAACTGTTTACCGAGAGGACAAAAATCGTGAGCGTGACCCACGTCAGCAACGTGCTCGGTACGGTCAATCCGGTGGAAGAGATAATACGTATTGCCCATGAACACGGCGTGCCGGTGTTGGTTGACGGTGCCCAAAGTACGCCCCACTTTGCCGTAGACGTACAGGCAATGGACTGCGACTTCTTCGCGTTCAGTGGTCACAAGATGTACGGACCTACCGGTATCGGCGTGTTGTATGGCAAGGAAGACTGGCTCGACCGCCTGCCGCCGTACCAGGGTGGGGGAGAGATGATTGAGAGCGTGAGCTTCGAGAAGACAGTTTTCGAGCGTCTTCCGTTCAAGTTTGAGGCAGGAACACCCGATTATGTTGCCACTCATGGGCTGGCAAAAGCCATTGATTATATATCTGCCATAGGCATGGACAACATCCAAAGGCATGAAGAGGAGCTTACGAAGTATGCCATGCAGCGCCTCTCGGAGGTGGAAGGCATACGTATCTTCGGGCGTTCGCCACGCAAGGATGCCGTCGTGTCGTTCCTTGTCGGCGATATCCACCATCTTGACATGGGCACACTGCTCGACCGTCTCGGCATAGCCGTGCGTACGGGCCACCATTGCGCCCAGCCCCTGATGATACGTCTCGGCATACAAGGTACCGTCCGTGCCTCGTTTGCCCTGTACAATACGAAAGAGGAAATTGACGTATTGACGGAGGGAATAAAGAGGGTTAGCCGGATGTTCTGATTTTAATTAAGAGTTAAGAATTAAGAGTTAAGAAAAACAGCCTTGCTGTTTGCGTGGCATACTTTCTTAATTCTTAACTCTTAATTCTTAACTTCCTAAGCGCTATTACGAACCAGGCACATGCTATGAACCTTATTATTATATGGTAGTCAACGGGCATAACGGTGGCGAAAAACGCCAGTTGGGCTTCCGTCATTGCCTTTGCGCGTTCCGGTCCGACTTCTTCTTCAAGTACGTATGAATAGTATTTGCGGAGCAATTCGTTAGGAAGTGCCAGCAGTGCGCGTGTTTTCCTTATTATAAGGGCACACTTCTTTATCGTTTCTCCGCCAGCGGTCAATGTCATTTGCTTTTCCATATTGTTATCGGTTTAATTGTTGTTTCTGAGTGCAAAATAAATTCTTATTTGTGCACAATAAGTTCACTGTGCTCTCGTTTTTAGTTAAAGAAAGATAAAAACAATAGTCAGTCAATGCTTAAAAGCCATTTTAACAAGGGTCTTGTTGAGGCCGGTTGCGACGAGGCCGGCCGTGGTTGTCTTGCCGGCAGCGTGTTCGCCGCGGCGGTGATATTGCCCGAGGACTATGTCAACGAGGGCCTTAACGACTCGAAAAAGCTAACACCCATGCGCCGTTACGAGTTGCGCGACGAGATTGAGCGCGACGCACTGGCGTGGGCCGTAGGCGTAGTTACGCCGGAAGAGATAGACAAGATAAACATACTTAACGCCAGCATACTGGCCATGCACCGTGCGCTTGACCAGCTGGAGGTGCGTCCCGAGGCTATCATCGTTGACGGCAACCGCTTCAAGCCCTACCGTTTCATACCATACAACACCGTCGTCAAGGGCGACGGCAAGTATCTGTCCATTGCCGCGGCGAGCATTCTTGCCAAGACTTACCGCGACGACTATATGGACTCGCTGGCCCGTGAATACCCCCAATATGCCTGGGACGTCAACAAGGGTTACCCCACAAAGGCCCACCGCGAGGCCATTGCCAAGTATGGAATAACGCCATATCACCGCAAAAGTTTTAGACTATTAGCAGACAAGTAACAAGCAGACGAGCAGACAAGGAGATTTGCCTAACATATAACAGACAGTCGGATTAGTGACATATAAACTTGTTTTACCGGCAAAACAAATCTCCTTGTCTGCTTGTCACTTGTCAACTTGTATCTTATTAAATCATGCGTCACGATAAACTTGAGCGTGAGTTGCAGCTCATGTTGTTGCTCACCGAGAATCATAATTACACGGTCGGCGAGTTGTGCGACCGTTTAGGCATATCCCGCCGCAACCTTTATTATTACCTTGAGTTCTTCCGCGACTGCGGTTTCAATGTCGTCAAGAGCGGCTCTTTCTATAAGCTCGACCGTAATTCGCCGTTCTTCAATCATTTGTTCAACCGTATCTCGTTCACCGAGGAGGAGGCGGTGCTCGTCCGTCGTGCCCTTGACAAGGCCGAGCGGGGCAATCCCCTTACGGTAAGTATAAAGTCGAAGCTTGCCCGTTTTTATGATTTCGACATACTTGTTGACGAGGGTTTGCGCGAGCAGGCGGTGCAGAACCTGCGCGCTTTGTATGATGCCATCAAGATGAAGCGCCAGGTTGTGCTTGCCGGCTATGCCTCGCCCCACAGCCAGACTACGCGCGACCGTTTCGTGGAGCCGTTCCTGCTGATGAACAACAACAATGAGGTGAGGTGTTACGAGCCGGCCTCAGGCATGAACAAGACGTTCAAGCTGAGCCGCATGCAGGACGTGCGTGTGCTCGATTCAGGGTGGGCCTATGAGGACATGCACCGCCGGATGTTCACCGACGTGTTCATGTTCAGCGGCGAGGAATTGCTGCCCGTTGAGTTGAGGCTCGGCGCGCTGGCCTGCAACGTGCTGAAGGAAGAGTATCCTCACGCCTCGGTGTTCGTGGCCGACGACGGCCGTGGCGGCGGCCTGCTGCGCATGGAGGTGTGCAGCTATGCGGGCATAGGGCGTTTCGTGCTCGGGCTTTTCGATGACATCGAGGTGTTGGGCGGCGATGGTTTCAAGGACTACCTGCGCTCCAAAATCCGTGGCATGGCCGGCAGGTGCGGCGGATGATGACTGCCGGCGGCGGGCCGTTATGTCCTGAAATACCGTTCATTGAGGCTGTTTTGTTGACGAAATATTTGCAAATGGACGATTAATTATTATTTTTGCAGGAAAAAAAGAATAATTAATGGGAAATTCCGAACTGTCTACTACGTCTATTTCTAACCTTGTACAGCTTGGCAACACTTGCCATATCGGTTCCGACCTCATGCTTTTTGACGATTTTACCGAACTGCAGTTACCCGACGGTGTATGCCGCATGTCCGACATCGTGGTGGCGCTTTGCCTCGAAAGCGTGTCAAGATACACAGCCAATACCGTTGAATATACCGTTGAACCCAACGACGTAATCATAATACCCGACGGCCAGGTGATGGGCCGTTACGTGGTAAGTCCGGGCGCGCGTGGCATAGCCTTGATGATGTCGCCGGACTTTTACCAGGAAATCGTTAAGGACATACACGAGCTGTCGTCGCTCATCGTCTTCTCGCGCAGCCATCCGATGTTCAGGATACGGCCCTGCGAGACGCGCAACATGGTGACATACTACAACCTCATAAAGGAGAAAATCAACGATACCGGCAATGCCTACCGCCGCGACGTGGTGGGCCATCTCATATCTGCCATGATATGCGAGCTTAACAACGCGATACGCCATATACGGCTCGGCGACGACGGCAAGCAGACGCGCGCCGAGGAGATATTTGCCGAGTTCATCCGCCTGGTGGAGCAGAACTACATGCGCGAGAGGCGCGTGGCGTGGTACGGCGAGCAGATGTGCATCACGCCGAAATACTTGTCGGAGATGGTCAAGGCGGTGAGCAGGCGCACGCCCAACGAGTGGATAGACAATTACGTGGTGATGGAGCTGCGCTCGCTGCTAAAGAACACCACCAAGACTGTCAAGGAGATTGCGGCAGACATGAACTTTCCCAACCAGTCGTTCCTCGGCAAGTACTTCAAGGAGCACGTCGGCCTGTCGCCCGTGAGCTACCGTAAGTCGTGACCGCCGGCGCCCGTTCTTGGCCCCGTTTCGGGCCGGATGCGTAACATGCTGATACCCAATATGTTGTGAAAGGCCGTCTTTTAGCTTGTAAAAGACGGCCTTTTATCGTGTGATTGACGGTCTTTCGCGTCGTGAAAGGCCGTCTTTCGTAAGTCATTTCATTACCGACTTCATCATTTTGTCAATGCACTTGCGCTTCTGTCCCATGTCGGGATGGACGTAAAGGTTGAGCGTCGTGCTTATGTTCGAGTGGCCGAGGATGGAGCTTACGGTCTTGTAGTCGCACTGGCTTTCTATGCATCGCGTGGCGAAGGTGTGCCTCAGGCCGTGGAACTTTATCCTCGGCATGTCGAGCCTCTCCATCAGCAGCTTGTAGTACCGGCGGTAAATGCGCGGCTCCAGCGGTTTCTCGGAGTTTGTCAGCACGTAGCCGTCGGGGCAGATGAAGCGCGACAGAGGGCGGAGTATGCGCAGCAGCGAGTTGTTTATGGGTATCTCGCGGCGTGAGCTGGCCGTCTTCGGCCTGCCTATCACCACCTTGGTGGCGCGCAGTCCGCCGTCGACAACGTAGATACGCTCTATCGTGCGGTTGACGCTTATCATGCGTGTGTCAAGGTCGATGTCGCACCATTTCAGGGCGCAGATTTCCCCTATGCGCATTCCCGTGCACAGGCAGATGTACAACCCGAGGTTGCGGAACGAGAAGTGCGAGCCGAGAAAGTTCATCATCGTCTTCTGTTCGGAATGCGTAAGTATCTTCAGCTCGTTATGCACGTCGTCCTTGGGCAGCCTGATGTCCCACTCGTGCCATTCCAGCCACCCCTTCCTGTATCCGAACACCACTATCATCTTCAGCACGAGCATGATGTCCTTGACGGTGCGGGGCGACAGCCCGCGCTCGAGCAGCCCGAAGGCGAAGGCCTGGGCGGCGCTGTCCTCCACCTTGGTGCAGTTGCCGAATGCAGGCAGGATGTGCTTCTCAGCGTTGGTCATGTACGTGGCCAGTGTCGATTCCTTTACCAGTTGCCTTTTCGTTTCCTTCCAAATGATGTAAACATCTGTAATTTTTTTTGAGTTCCATACGTGTATTTTTTAAAATTAAACGGTGAGAAAATAATGAATTTCAATCAAACGAGTAAGGCACAACTCCCCTTTTATCATAAATTTAATGAATGTTCCGTATTTTCCCGACGATATGGCATAATGGCAATACCGGCAGGCTAAACCTGCATTCAGCGTCAGGCACGGAATGGCGGTTTGGCCTGCCGGTTATGATTGCCGATAACGGCATTGTACAAAGTCTTGGCGCCCGTGCAGGTTTAATAACGCCGCGGCGCCGCGCCTGCCGGCGGCATGGCCTGCGGAAAATGGCTGGATACATTATTTATAAACCTCGTGATTTATTTTGCACTTACCGCAAAACTTAGTAATTTTGCACATGTTTTTTAAGATTATACGATTATGGCAAAGAAAGCATTATTGATGATACTCGACGGATGGGGTATCGGAAAGCATGGCGAGGGCGACGTAATCTTCAACACGCCGACCCCTTATCTTGATTATCTTAACGCCGTAAGCCCCCACTCACAGCTGCAGGCTTCGGGCGAGGACGTGGGCCTTCCCGACGGACAAATGGGCAACTCGGAGGTAGGTCACCTCAACATCGGCGCAGGACGCATAGTTTACCAGGACCTGGTTAAGATCAACCGCGCATGCAAGGACGGCTCGATACTCGAAAACCCGGAGATAAAGAACGCTTACGGATACGCTCAGAAGACGGGCAAGAAGCTCCACCTTATGGGACTTACCAGCGACGGCGGCGTGCACTCTTCACTCGACCATCTCTTCAAACTCATCGAAATATCAAAGGAATACGGCCTGAAGGAGACCTACGTTCACTGCTTCATGGACGGCCGCGACACCGACCCGAAGAGCGGCGCGGGCTTCATCAAGCAGCTTGAAGACGTATGCGCAAAGAACGGAGCGCACGTGGCAAGCATCGTGGGACGCTTCTACGCCATGGACCGCGACAAGCGTTGGAATCGTGTAAAAGAGGCTTACGACCTCCTCGTTGAGGGCAAGGGCAAGCAGGCCGACGACATGGTGAAGGCCATGGAGGAAAGCTATGCCGAGGGAGTGACCGACGAATTCATCAAGCCTATCAACAACTCTACCGTTGACGGCACCATACAGGAGGGCGACGTCGTTATCTTCATCAACTTCCGCAACGACCGCGCGAAGGAGCTGACGCAGGTATTGACCCAGCAGGACATGCCCGACGAAGGCATGCACACCATAAAGGACCTGCAGTATTACTGCATGACGCCTTACGACGCGTCGTTCAAGGGCGTGCACATCCTTTTCCCCAAGGAGAACGTGCAGGACACCCTGGGCGAGTATCTCAGCAAGCAGGGCAAGAAACAGCTGCATACGGCAGAGACGGAGAAGTACGCTCACGTGACATTCTTCTTCAACGGAGGACGCGAGGCACCGTTCGACGGCGAGGACCGCATACTCGTTCCCTCTCCCAAAGTCGCTACATACGACCTCAAACCGGAAATGAGCGCATACGAGGTGAAGGACAAGCTCGTGGGCGCCATCAACACCCAGGAGTACGACTTCATCGTTGTAAACTTCGCTAACGGTGACATGGTGGGTCACACTGGCGTTTACCACGCCATCGCAAAGGCAGTATGGGCAGTTGACCACTGCGTGCATGACGTTATCGAGACTGCCAAGGCCAACGGTTACGAGGCAATAATCATTGCCGACCACGGCAACGCCGACAACGCCATCAACGCCGACGGCACGCCCAATACGGCACACTCGCTCAACCCCGTGCCGTTCATCTACGTTACCGACAACAACAGCGCTACCGTGAAGAACGGACGCCTTGCCGATGTTGCACCCTCTATCCTGCACATCATGGGACTGGAGCAGCCCGCCGACATGACCGGAGAGAACCTCATCGAGGACAATATCTAAAAGGCGTATTAACGCTTTATACATTATGCGTGGAGCCGCAACAGCTACGGCTTCACGCATTTTTTTCTATTTCAGGTAACGCTCTGAAATTATGCAAAGCGTGATTTGCATAATCAAAAATGTGATTTTTGTAAAAGAAAAAGCGGTGAATATTCGTTTTTATATTACATTAATGTGAATTTTCGAACATATTTTCTTCACATAATCTTATCTTAAAAAGATGTAATTTAGTACCTTTGCACCGGGTAAAGAGGAATTAATCTATTTTTAGAATGGTTAGGATAGGAATAGACATTGGTTCTACGACGGCCAAGATTGTAGCCGTTGACGAAGCCGAAAACGTGCTGTTCTCTAAATATGAAAGGCATAATGCCAACGCAAAGGACGTAGTCGTAAGCGTTCTTGAGGAACTTATGGCCCAGTGTGGAGACGCCGACGTCAGCGTGAGGCTGACCGGTTCGGTGGGTATGGGCTTCTCCGAGAAACATTCGTTTCCGTTCGTGCAGGAAGTGGTGGCAGCCGCGAAGGCCGTCAGGAAATATTATCCGGCAACTTCATCGCTCATCGATATCGGCGGCGAGGACGCCAAGGTGGTGTTCTTCAAGGACGGACATGCTGCCGACCTACGCATGAACGGCAACTGCGCCGGCGGCACGGGAGCCTTCATCGACCAGATGGCTGTGCTTCTGAATGTCGGTGTTGACGAGCTGAACGACCTTGCCTTGAGCGCCGAACGGACTTATCCTATAGCGTCGCGGTGCGGCGTTTTCTGCAAGACTGATATCCAGAACCTTATCGCCAAGAACGTAAGTCGCGCCGACATCGCGGCTTCCATTCTTCATGCAGTGGCCGTGCAGACCGTCGTAACGTTGGCTCACGGCAGCGAAATAACGCCGCCTGTACTCTTCTGCGGTGGTCCGCTGACTTTTATCCCTGCACTGCGCAAGGCGTTTGTTGACTATCTTTCGATATCTCACGACGATATAATACTGCCCGAAAACGGCACTTTGCTGCCAGCGATTGGCGCCGCCCTTGCCGATGTTGACGGCGAGAGACCGGGCAAATTGTCTGCCGTCATTGCCGAGTCGCGCAATGCGGCTGTCTCAAAAGACGGACTTCGCAGTTCGCTTACGCCTATATTCACTGACGATAGCGACTATACGGCATGGCAGGAGCGCATGTCGCGCCACACGGTGAGGCGTGCCGAGCTGTGCCGTGGGCGGCAGGAGGCGTTCATAGGTATCGACTCCGGCTCTACAACTACAAAGATTGTAGTTACCGACAGTGACTCGAAAATAATCTATTCATATTACAGTGCCAACAAGGGCAACCCCATAGAGGCTGTAGAGGAAGGGTTGAAAGGCCTGCAAAAGGCCTGTGCCGAGAGCGGCACCGAGCTGTGCATTAAGGGCAGTTGCTCGACGGGCTACGGCGAAGACCTTATCAAGGCCGCCTTCCAGCTTGGCGGAGGCATCGTCGAAACGATAGCCCACTACATGGCGGCGCACTATCTTGACCCCGAGGTTTCGTTCATTCTCGACATTGGCGGACAGGACATGAAGGCCATATTCGTGACCGACGGCATTATCGACCGCATTGAAATAAACGAGGCCTGCTCGTCAGGCTGCGGCTCGTTCATCGAAACTTTCGCCAAGACCCTTGGCTACACGGCTCACGAATTTGCCGTTGAGGCTTGCCGTGCGGACGCCCCCTGCGACCTTGGAACGCGCTGTACGGTGTTCATGAACTCCAAAGTGAAGCAGGCTTTGCGTGAAGGCGCTACGGTAAGCGACATCGCCGCCGGCCTGGCTTACTCCGTAGTGAAGAACTGTCTGTATAAAGTGCTTAAGCTGAAGGACGTGTCACAGCTCGGCAAGCATATCGTGGTGCAGGGCGGAACTATGCGTAACGACGCCGTGGTGCGTGCCCTCGAGGTGCTGACAGGCACCGAGGTGACCCGCTGCGACATACCCGAGCTGATGGGAGCGTACGGCTGCGCCCTCTATGCCAAGGCCCACGCGGCGGGCGAAGTGAGGCTCGACGACATGCTGGCAAAGGCCCATTACACGTCGAAGTTCCTCCATTGCAAGGGCTGTGACAACCAGTGCCTCGTTGTTCGTTACCAGTTTGATAACGGAGAGAAATACTATTAGGGCAACAGATGCGAGAAAGTGTTTACCAACGGGGGAGCGGGCAAGCCCCAGAAGGGCATTAACGCTTATCAGAAAAAGAACGAACTGCTCTTCGACCGTGAAGGAGTGAAGGGCGACAGGCGCATGACCGTCGGCATTCCCCGCTGCCTTAACATGTACGAGGACTATCCTTTCTGGCATACGTTGTTTACCGAATGCGGCATAGAGGTATGCCTTTCCGACCTTTCCAACTTCTCGAGCTACGAGAGGAACGCCTGCATGGTGATGTCCGACAACATCTGTTTCCCGGCCAAGTTGGTACACAGCCACATACAGAACCTCATCGATAAGAAGGTAAGCCGTATCTTCATGCCCTTCGTTGTTTATGAACGGCAGGGCAAGGAACAAAACAGCTATAACTGTCCGATAGTAACCGGATATGCCGAAGTCGTGAAAAGCGTGCAGGCGGGGGACATTCCGATAGACTCGCCTACCATCACCTTCAAGGACAACAGCCTGCTGTTTAAGCAGTGTAAGGAGTATCTTGGAGCTTTTGGGGTCACCGATACTACTATTAACAAGGCTTTCAGCCTGGCCATGAGCGCGCAGGACAACTATGTCCGCGACATCATTTCGTACAACGAGCGTGTGCTGGCGAAGGCTCGCGAGCGCGGCGCTTTGGCCATTCTGCTGGCCGGCCGTCCTTACCATGCCGACATGCTGATACAACACAAGGTGTCTGACATGCTTGCCGACATGGGCATTTATGTTATAACGGACGATATTGTGCGTGACAAGAAGGTGGCTGTCAACGACGCGCATTACCTGTCGCAGTGGGCTTATCCCAACCGGATACTCGAGGCGGCGAAGTGGTGTACCGGACAGGACGGCATGGAGTTCGTGCAGATGACGTCGTTCGGCTGCGGGCCGGACGCGTTTCTCGTCGACGAGGTGCGCGACCTTCTGCTGCGCCACGGGCGTGTACTAACGTTGCTGAAGCTCGACGACATCAACAACGTTGGCTCGATGAAGCTGCGCGTGCGTTCGCTTATCGAGAGCCTTAAGCTGGCAGGAGGCGACGGTGCCGACCGCCGCAAGACGGCCGAGTTCAAGACTACGCCCGTGTTCGACAAGGCTTGCCGTGGCAGGAAAATCCTTGTTCCGTACTTTACCCCGTTCATTTCGCCGCTCATTCCGGCCATCATGCGTGTGGCAGGATACGACGTGGAGAACCTTCCGTTGAGCGACACCGAGTCGTGCGAATGGGGCTTGAAATATGCCAACAACGAAGTATGTTACCCAGCGACGCTGATCGTAGGCGACATAATCAAGGCGTTCAAAAGCGGTAAGTACGACCCACACAACACGGCGGTGGCCATGACACAGACGGGCGGACAGTGCCGCGCGAGCAGCTATGTGTCGCTGATAAAGAAAGCACTTGTCGACGCCGGCTACGACGACGTGCCAGTGATAGCCTTCGCCGTGGGCGGTTCGATAAAGAACCTGCAGCCCGGATTCAAGGTCAACTGGATTAAGTTGTTGCCCATCGCGCTGTATTCAGTGCTTTACAGTGACTGTATATCCAAGTTCTATTATGCCTCCGTGGTGCGCGAGAAGCAGCCCGGACAGGCCGCGAGGCTGCGAGACCTGTACTTGCAGGCCAGCGAGAGCCTTATCCTTGAGGGCCGTTCGGAAGACTTGCTTAGTTATCTGTCGATGGCCGCGACGGAGTTTAACCGCATTTGTTACGATGTAGAGCGTCCTAAGGTATGCGTGGTCGGCGAGATATTCCTTAAGTTCAACCCCTTCGCCCAGAAGAACGTGACCGACTGGTTGATTTCGCAGGGCGTCGAGATTGTGCCTCCGCTGTTGCTCGATTTCTTCATGCAGAGCTTTGTCAACAATCGTATTGACCGGCAGACGCACCTTAAGCGCCGCTCAATAACCGATTTTATATACAGCCTTGTCTACAAAAGGATAAGGAAACATATCGCCCGTGTCAACAAGGCGGCGTCCTCTTTCCGTTACTTTACGCCGTTCAATGATATTTTCGAGGAGGCCGAAGAGGCGCGCAAGGTAATCTCGCTGGGCGCCCAGTTCGGCGAAGGATGGTTGTTGCCGGCCGAAATAATGTCGTGCGCACGCCAGGGAGTGCGCGATGTGGTGAGCTTGCAGCCCTTCGGATGCATTGCCAACCACATTGTGTCAAAAGGCATTGAAAAGAAAATAAAGATGTTCTTCCCGGACATGAACATCCTTTCGCTCGATTTTGACAGCGGCGTTAGCGACGTCAACGTTACCAACCGTCTGCTTCTGTTTATAGACAATTTGAAAGGGAAAGAGGTCGCCACGGCTACTGCCGAGTAGCCGCTATGTTGCCAGCCGGCATGTCTTCATTCTGCTGGACGCGGCAGATGACAGTCATGAGTGCCGCATTCGGGATTTTCGTTGGCCGTATTCCTTGCATTGTGAATGTGCGTCGCGTGCAGTCCAAAGAAATGCGCATAACGTTGCACATACGGGAAAAAAGGTGTATTTTTGCATTCGTATAAACAACAAACGGATATGGACGTAAAAATAGAGGAAAGTTGGAAACGGCACATCGGGGCCGAGTTTGACAAACCGTATTTTGCCGCGCTTACGGCGTTCGTACACGAAGAGTACCGCAGGGGTACGTGTTATCCGCCGGGGCGGCTTATCTTCAACGCTTTCAACTTATGCCCGTTCGACAAGGTTAAAGTGGTAATCATCGGGCAAGACCCCTACCATGAGCCGGGTCAGGCGCAGGGCTTATGCTTCTCCGTGAACGACGGAGTGCCTTTTCCGCCCTCGCTCGTTAATATATTCAAGGAAATACAGGCCGACCTCGGCACGCCTGTGCCACAGAGCGGAAGCCTTGTCCGATGGGCCGAACAGGGCGTGTTGCTGCTCAACGCCACGCTTACGGTGCGCGCGCATGCTGCCGGAAGCCACCAGCGCCACGGATGGGAAGAGTTTACCGACGCCGTGATACGTGCCGTATCGGCCGACCGTGACCATATCGTATTCATCCTCTGGGGCAGCTACGCACAGGGCAAGGCACAGCTTATTGACGCCTCGCGCCACCTTATACTCCGCTCGGCCCATCCTTCACCACTGTCAGCCCACCGTGGATTTTTCGGCAACCACCATTTCAGTCTTGCCAACCAGTATCTCGAAAAATATGGAATAGACCCGATTAAATGGTAGTTTTTAATTCATAATTCACAATTCATAATTGGCTGGATTATGAACGCCCGACCCAATTATGAATGATGGACACCCAACCCAATTATGAATTATGAATTGTGAATTATGAATTAAGAATTACCCACCTACCCAATTATGAATCATGAATCGTGAATTATGAATTATAATCTCCCTTTGCTTCAGGTTGGCGACGTACTGCTTTCGCCGGACATAATAACAGAACGTTTTTGTTGCGACCTCGCTTCGTGTAAGGGCGCGTGTTGCGTTGAAGGAGACGCAGGAGCACCTGTTACGCTCGATGAAATCGGCAAAATTGAAGATTCGCTTGATACCGTATGGCCCGACATGCCGGCACGGGCGCAGGCCGTGGTCGACCGTCAGGGGGTGGCGTATAGCGACCCCGAGGGCGAACTCGTGACAAGCATAGTCGACGGGCGCGACTGCGTGTTCACGTGCCACGAGGACGGCATATGCCTCTGCCTGTTGGAGAAAGCCTATCGTACAGGACGGTCGGAGTTCTGCAAACCTATCAGCTGCGCTCTCTATCCTATACGCGAGAAGCGCCTTGCCAACGGCCTTGTCGGCCTTAACTACCATCGCTGGAGCGTATGCGGGGCGGCACGGCGCAAGGGTGCTGAGCTCAACCTGCGCGTGTACGAGTTCTTGAAAGAGCCGCTTATACGACGCTTCGGCAGCGCCTGGTACGACGAACTGACCGCAACCGTGGCCGAATTGCGCAAGGGCGGGTATATCGAATAACGACGTTTGTTCGCCGTGTAAAGTATAGCGCCCGAACGAAAGGTGTCCTTTCGCCTTACGAAAGGCCGTCAACAGCAAGCTAAAATGCCGTGTTTTGCACTGCAAAACACGGCATTTCGCATAATTGCTGATAATCAATGCATTACCTTCTCACCTTCTCATCTTCTCACTTTCTCACCCTTTCACTTTTTCACCCTTTCACCTTTTAATGAATTTCTTGCCGTCACGTATGTACAGACCCTTGCCCAGCTTTGTTTCGTCGGTGCCGAGATAGCGTCCGTCAACGCTGTATATACGGCGGTCGGCGGATTCGTCAGGATCAACAATGACATTGTCGATACCCGTCGGCCCGTCAACGGAGAAGTTGAATGATATCGTGCCGTCGGTGTTTCGTGTTATCGCAGTTACAGACTTGTTCATGTTGTACGAGCCGTCTGTGTTCATGTTGTACACTGTGGCAGCAGGGTTAGACGTTGCGGTAAGAGCGTTCCTCGCTCCGTATGGCCACACGTCGCCGCGTGCGAAGTTCATAAGCGAGCTGGCGTCGGCTTGTATTATGCCGCAGCGTTCGTGCGGGTTGGGGAACATATAGCCGAACCGCCGCTGGCCGTCTGAGCTGTTTACGACGTTAGCATCCCACGCCAGTTGGTCGTAGTCGACGTGCAGGATTAGCATGCCCGAGTTTGGTATGTAGCCGTCCCAGCCCTCCTGTTGGCGGTTCTCCAGCAGGTAGTATTCGTCACTGTTGCCGTCGTTGTATATTATGTAGGCCTCGCCCGTGCCGTCGCCGCTGCCCAATGCGGGCATTGAGGCTACGCTGAGGTCGGCGTTCAGCTCGGTGGGCGTAAGCCATCCGCAGGCCATGCGTTCGTAGCTCGTCATACCGGCGGGTGTCATGCTGTTGTCATTATACGAGCCGGAGGCCATGATGCTCCAATCGCCAAGCCCGTAATCGCCGCTGTAATATGAGTCGTACATGTCAGGCAGTCCTAGACAATGGGAGAACTCATGGCATAAAGTACCGATACCGTCAAGTCCGCCGTAGCCGTTCAGTTCGCAGCCGCAGGCGTAAGTGTCGATACCCTTGCCGTCAATCTTGGTTGGGTTGTAGCGATATTGATAGCCTAACGCTCCACTTACGGCATACTCATGGGGCCATATTGTCTCCACGGCGGCCTGGTTGGAAGCCTCGCCGTAACCGGCGTAGAGGATGTACACTTGGTCAACCCAGCCGTCGTCGTCCCAGTCATACTGGGTGAAATCGAGGTCAAACTGCTCGTCGGCCGCCGTGCATGCGTCTAATACCATCTGGCCTACGTTCTCCACGTCCCAGCTCTCTCCGCTGTCGTTGTTGCCGTAGTAGGCGCAGTTCTCGGGCAGCTCTATCGGTCCGGCCACGTCGAACGTAAGGTCGAACTTACCGTAGCTCTGCGCCAGAAAGTAGTCGTGTATCGAGCCGTTGAAGCCCATCTCGCTGAAACCCGCCTCGTTGGCAATGCGCTCGTATAGTCCACGGGTGTGGGCAGCGTCGAACTTCACGTCGGTAAACTCCGCAAGTATTATGAGCGCGCGCCGTTCGCCGATATATGCCGAGCCCTGCGTGGCGGCTCCTGCCGCCCGGCGTGCGGCGGTAGTGCGTGCCGTGCGATGCTTGCTGACGGCCTGCCGCTTCAGCGCCGCGCGTGAGGCTATCGCCTTGATGTCGGCCTCCTCGTAGACGCCTTTGCGTGCGCTCTCTATGAAGCGCCGGCCGTCCTCGGCCTGCCAGAAGCTGCCGAACTCGTCGCCGCGCAGCTCGACGCGTACTTCCGAACCGTCGGCAAGTGTTACCGTGCGCCACTGCCCCCGCTTGGCCGGTACGGCAAACGTAACGGCGCATGCCGCGAGCAAAACCGGCAAAAACAAGAATCGTTTAATATCTTTCATAATGCAAAATTTAATAATGTGAAATTTCAAAAGTAACTAAATAGACTAAGGTTTAACTGCCAGGCTTCTCACTTGTGATGACAAACGTCTTGTTGCTTAACCATGGTGTATATTGTGCATGGTTGTTCGTTTAACGCAAAAGGCCCCGGCATGGCAAAGAGCCAGGCCGAGACCGATAAATGTTAATAGCCAGTGTTACGGTAAGTCATCACTTCCTTATGAACTTCCTGCCGTTCTGGATAAGTATGCCCTTGGCGTCCTTAGACACGCGCTGGCCTTCGAGGTTGTAGACAGGAGCGTTCGGGTCGAACTCCTTGTTGCTGTTACCCGTCGTTATATTGGTTATGCCTGAAGGTATATTCACGTCGTCAAGTGTAGCCGTACCCTGCAGGAGGATAATCGGAGTAGCCGAAGTTACGCCACGGCCAACGATGTTGACTACTGCCCAGCGGCCTTCGCCTGAAGGACAAGCGGTAGCAGAGAAAGTTATGAAGTTATAGCCGAGTTTAATCCAGCTGGTATTGTCAACGGCGTAAGAGGTAATCCAGTCGCCGTTACCGTCGCTTGAAGAAGCTACTTCATAATAATAATTTTCGTTCTGGTTATCATCGTACCAGTCTGCGCCTGTCATTACATAAGCAGCCGGCTCTCCAGCCTCGTTGTCCATATAACAACTTGTTCCGTCGTCAGTAATGCGCAATACATTGCAGTTCTCGATGTCAACCGTTGCCGTTTGTGTGTCGTCCGTGTAATATGACAATACTGAGCTTACGTCAACATAGTCGAAGATTCCTGTGAAAGTCATGGGAAGGGCCAAATTAGCTGAGGTGTAACTAAATGCATACACCTCATCCCCATCTGATAATAAGACATCAGCATCTTCGAGAGGATCTTCTTCTGCGCATTGGAATCCACAGAGACCTAAATTAACGTCAGGATTGTCAAATCCGGTTATTTCGACATTGAATGCCTCATCTATTACAAACGGATTTGCCACCAACGTTCCTGAAAGCGGGTCTTCAACTTTATTCGTAAAAACGATATTCCATTGATAAGCCAAACCGTAATATTCGTCGGATTCAGGATCGCCCTCTTGTGTAAGGTCTTCTGCTCCGGCTGTGAGTACGGCTATTTCCTCGCCTGCGTCGTTGGTAATTCTCATTGTTAGGGTAGCGCCGTTCTTAAGCGGGGTGTCGTCGCCGTTGTTGGATACCGCACTGAGATAAATATCCTCAACATACAATGGTGATATTGGTTTTTCGTAATGTTGCCTTACGCCAATACTGGTAAGTGCTCCTAATTCAGAATCGTTATAAGTTCCAGCCCCATAGAGATAATGAGACGATAATATACCCCACCCATTCATAGGCGTGCCGACATGGCTGTCGGTGTATGTCAACGGGGTTATTTCGGAACTGGTGGAAATTTGTCCCATGTACGTAGAACCATACCTGTTGGGAAGTTTGTATGAATCGCTGCCATTCACCAATACAGGCTCAGGTAAGTAATAGCCGCCCTGTATACCGCCTTCTATTATAAGGTTGTTGTCGGCATCTGCCATGTCGTCGGCAGATACTAAGCCGGTTTGTGCGTTAAGATACCAGTTACCGCTTCTGTCGGCGTTCATGTTTGTAAATTGCATATCCGTGTATGCAGGTGCAACAAGCCCTACATTATAGTATCCCATTCCTTCCTTGTCGAAGCCGCGGTACATTGTGCCTGCAGGACGTGTATAATAATTACCCGTAGCTGCCGACTTTTTCGGCGCATCCTTAGATTTCAACGTCATTACTTGCGACGTTGCCTTCGTCTGTCTTACCTTTTGCATCGTTCCTACGTCGATGCGCTCCGTTGTCTGGGCGAAGCATAAAGCTGAGGCCAGAACAGCTGTCAGAGTAAAAAATGTTCTTTTCATAATCGTAAAATTTTAGTTAATTAAACATTGGAACAAACCAACTGTTGTCTCCTTTCGAGAGCCTTATGTTTGTAAGGTTAAACTTTGTCGTGCCCGCCGTAATGTCATATTCGCCATTGAATGCGTTGAACAAGTCTGTTATTGCCGGAATGGCTGCAAGCACGTTAGCTCCGGAATTATCCACGGGGCCTGTGTATGAAAGAGTTGCTCCGCTTTCGGTTTGCGTAAAATCAAAATTGTAGGCGATATTTACCGCACCGCCTCTCTGTGGGCGATAATTCAGGATGCATTGCAACTGTCCGTCCTGCATGCTCCATGTTAAGTAATTAAAAGTATAGCGTACAGCGCTGAATCCTGTTCTTACAGCGTCGTATAGCGCCAAAAAGTCATCTGACATGTCACAATTTCTATTCAACTGCCATGTGTTTCCGTCTTCCATCGCCTGTGTGAAGAACGTTGCAGGGTTCTCGCCTGCTACGGTAAACTCTGGGTTCTCCACTCCCGTGAATATATCGTTTTCCTCGTCGTAGACGAATTCCTGAGCCTCGGTACCGTCGGGAGCGTTCATCGCGTCGCGGAAACGTAGGTAGTACCTGTCGTTATGCTTGGTTATGAGGAAGGGATGGTAACTCTCCTGCTGTATCGGGTCGCCGCCGTAGGGGTAGATGTTTGGTATGCCGCTGCTGGCGTTTGCCATGCTCATCACGCTATCGCCAAGCGTCACTACGCACATGTTGGGTGCTGTGGATGGGAACATCGTGTTGGTAAAGGTTTGTACGTCAGAGAGGTATGCCTGGTAGTCGGTGCCGTCCTCAAGGCGTGTGAAGCGTATGTATGTGCCTCGCTTCTTGCCTTTGAACATACCGTACTCCGCATTGTCGTCAAGATTGATTACCACGAATTCATAGTCGCCTTCGGCTCCTCGGCCAAGCTCTGTGCCGGGCAATGATACCTGGCCCGGGTCGCAGAAGGCGTGGATGCAGTCGTTATACGTGTTGAAAGAGAGCACTGGGCCGTCGTCGGCTATTATCTCCCAGGCTGACTGGTCCTCAAGATACGTGTTGTTTGAGAACGTGTTGTTCATCGCCATGCGTACCGTTCCGTCATGGCTGAACTGCGCGAGCAATACGTAGCCAAGCGACGATACGTCGTCCGTATTGCTGTTATTGGTGGGATAGTATTCCATCACCCAGCCTGCGGGCGATGATTCAAGACGTTCTGTGTAGAGAGACTTGCTCTCCTCAAGCCTTTCCGCCGCCGACGAGCTGAAGAGGTCGTCTTCCTCTCCTGCACAGCCTGCAAAGGCCAGCGACGCGGCGCACAGCAGCGATATGGATAGTATTTTGTTCATTGCCGTATTTGTTTTTGTTATGTGTGAAAAGGGCGATGGCGCCGCCGGCCATGTTTGCCGGTAATAGATTTTTGCCTATGCTATTCCGTTAATCTACTTGCTTGTGCGGCTCCCTGTGCAGCCGGCAGCCCCACGCCCTATTTTGTTCGTTGTTTATTCGGTTGTCTGTAATGACTTATATTGGTTTACCTCGTCAAGCAGCGCCTCCATAAGCGTTTTAGTCGGGTCAGTGTCGAGCGGCGCGGTAAGCTTATTGATGTAGCGGCCGTTGGCACCGACTACATAATTGCCGTTGGCGTCGGTTACCCACTGGCGCTGCTGCACCTCACGCCTCAGGTCCTCAATGTCGATGTTGAAGTTGGTCTGCAACCACTCACGCACCATCTCGAGCTTCTGAAGTATGAGGCCGCGGCCGTCTATTCCGTCCTGCTCCAGATACACGATTTTGCCGTTAGCGTCGAGAATGGGGTGGTCGTTGGCGTCGCGCTGGATTACCTTGCGCTGTATTGTCCATTGCTGCTCGCTTATGTCTTGCCCCTCATTGGCCGATACTTTATAAAAATATCCTATCGAGTCACGGTCGCCTCCAGTAGCCACAAGCGCGTTGAAGTCTGTGGCGGCAGTGTCTATCGTCTCCCAGTCGTAACCTGCGGTATTAATGAGGGCGTTCCATGTCTTATCGTCTTTTACGATATAATTGGCCAGCACTTCTACCCAATCCTCACGTGCCTGCGACGAGGCGTAAGGCGAAACGAAGCCCTCAGCAGCAGCGAGCGAGTCGGGGGTGTTCTGCCAGTCTATCGGATTGTAAGTGCTGTTTGACAGCAGGTTGAAGTCCGTAGGCGTAGAATAGTTCTGCGCGAGGATGTGTCCGAACTCGTGGTGCATGGTCTTGAAGAACTTTTCGTTGAGGTCGTCAATGTCGTTCTCGTTGAGGTTGTTAACGTTATAAAGCGTAATCTTCAGACCTCCCTCAGCCTCGCCGAGGGTCTCGGTGCCTGACGAAGGATTGTACGACGGCGAACCGATGACGTGGATTATACGCGGGCTGTAGGTCTTGAGGAACACGTCGCCAGCGCACTTATTGTAAACGTCGTACCAGAGATACTTGGCGAGCACGGCCAGCTTGGTGCTGTTATCGTAAGTTGCCGGCACGAGGTTTACCTGCAGGTCTGAACCGATGTCCTCCATTTTGTAGACATAGCGCAAGTTGTACGGCTCGAGAAAGTTCTTCTTGACGAACGTGTCGAGCGGGAATGTAGCCAGCGACCTGTCTAACGGCAGGTCGGGAGTATTGAAGATGGACGGGCCGAAATCATCGTCAGAGCAAGACGTAATGCAGTTGCCGGCGACGAACGCAATTACGGCGGCCAGTAATATTTTAAGTTTTGATTTCATGTCTGTTACCTCCATTTATTTGTCTGTTTTCACTCTATAATTCACGTCCTGCTTTATATCGTCATTGGCTAAGGGGCGTGAGGACTCAAGACCAGCGGCAAGTACTTCTTGCGGTACTTCGATAGCACGTCGCGGATCATCCCACGTAAGTGTTTCAACAACCGCCGGGTTGCCGATAGAATGAGAGTATTCTATGCCGAAGCGCTTAAGGTCAAAGAAGCGCAAACCGTCGAACACGGTCTCGAAACGGCGCATGTCGTTGATGCAGTTCATGTAGGGAACGACATTTGCGGGTACGATAAAATCAGGGCTCATGCGCTGGGTAAAGTCCCAATTATCGAAGCAGTTGGGGTTGTTCGTATTTGAGTAATACGACAGGATAAGGCTTTCGGTCAGGGGAACGAGCGCGCCCTGAGCCTCAAACCTCTGCTTGTCGGCGGCGGTGAAGGTCTGTCTGCTGTCGTCGAAAGCTATAAGGTCGGCGACAGCTCCTGGTATGTCTTGCCTGTCTTGCGACAGCAACTTAGCCTCGGCACGCTCGAGAAGCAGCTCCGTCGCGGTAAACTCACGGCGTATGACGTGGGGGTAACCAACGCCGGCTACTTTGTCGGTGTACTCGAAGCGCTCGGCTATCTTGGCCGACTCGTATCCGTAATCCTGTTCGCCTGAATAGAAAGTCATGCCCGATACGTAACCGCAAGGTATGACATACCACCGCCAGTTAGGCCCGGTGCGGTAATATGTGCTGCGCAGGGCGTCGCCGTTGTGGGTATAACGGTAACCGAGGAAACGACGCCACATAACCGAGTTAGTCGCTATAAGCATAAGGTTGTTTGCCGCATTTGGACTTTGCCATACGTTGGCGTAGTCGTCTGAATAGGTGCAACCGTCAAATCCGTCGTACTTCATCAGCATGTTGGGAAGGTTGCCCGTACCTACTCCGAGCACTGCGTCGGCATGCTCGATAACCTTGTCATAGTCGCGCGTAAACAGATAGAAGCGTGCTGCGAAAGCGTGGGCGGCGTTAACGTTGAAGTGCCACTTCGGCTTAGAGTAGTTAATGTCGCTGATGTCGGCAAGGCCGGCCTCGAGGTCTACCCGGATACTGTCGTACACGTCGGCCACGTTGCCGCGGTCGTAGTGCGGATGTACGGTGTTCTCAACCGTCGTGATGTAGGGCACGCCAATGTCCTGCTTGCTCAGCTCAGGATTCTTGTATGCCTGGCAGAACACGTTTACGAGTATAAAATGATGATATGCACGGATGAGCAGGGCCTCGGCGCGCGCGGCACGCAGGCTTTGCGTCCACTCGCCGCCGTTCTTGGCCACAATCTCGTCTATTGCCTGCAACGCGTGGTTGGCGGTGGCTATGGCGTTATAACATCCTTGCCATACTAACGAGGGCGAATCAGTACTAGTGGACGACTGTACCGGCTCGAAAGCGAATACCTCGTTGTCCATACGCTCGTAAGGGGCAAGATTGTAATAAACCGAGGACACTTTAGAGTCGGGGTCGGCCGGACGGTGAGGTGAATTATTATCGATTATATTGTCACTTGAAAGCTCGCACAGGTATCCGTAATTAGCGTTGGAATATCCGCTGCTAAGCAACTCCACGACCTTCTTCTCCGTGTCTATGTCCACACGCTCGTCGGGGTTTTGGTCAAGGAAGTCGTTGCAAGAGGATAGCGCCAGGACTGCCACTCCGAGCGAAAGTGCCTTATATATAAATGGTTTCATTATATAGTTTCCTTTTATTCGTTAGTTGATTAAATTCCGAGTCTTATGGTAAACGTGAATTGCCTTGACAAAGGAGTGGCTACACCACCTGAATTGACGAACTCAGGGTCTTGGCCGTTCAGCTTGTCGTCGGCATAGAGCAAGAACAGATTGGTGGCGTCGAGCTTCAGCGAAGCCGTGTTGAGTCCTATCTTGCTGAGGAACTTGCGAGGCAGGTCATACGTAAGCGATATGTCCTTAAGGCGGATGAAGCCGCCGTCAGCCACGCGTGCCGTTGAGTAGTTGTAGGCGTTATATGCGTAAGACAGCTGGCTGTCCTCCTGATACTGGCGTACAGAGGCTATCGTCGGGATGTTGGTTATCAGCTCGTCGCCCGACTGCACCCAACGGTTCTTGAACTCCTTAGGCATGGCCGTCATGTCCGAATAGCCTGCCGCGAACACCGGGTCGAGACGAATCTTGTTGCCGAACGAATAAGTGATAAATATGTTCAGTCGCCAGTTCTTGTACGTAAGGGTGTTGTTGAATCCTCCGGTGATGGTAGGCTCGGTCGGGCCTTCGTACTTCAGGTAGTCGATGTTCTCGTACTCCTGGAAGTTGATGTCAGACGTGGTTATCTCGCCCTTCTCGTTGATGAACTGCGGCAGACCCTGGTCGTTAAGGCCTACGAACGGTATGGAGAACAGAGCCGACACGGGGTAGCCCTTGCGGAAGTGGCCAGACGACTCAGAGCTTGACGTTGACGCGCCGGATACGAGGTCGATTACGTTCGAGCGTGAGTCGAGCTCGGTAATCTCGTTGGCGGCGTAAGAGAACGTAAGGTCAGTGATCCAGTTGAAGTTCTTGGTCTGGATGTTACGCGTTGAGAGCGTGGCCTCTACACCGTGCGACTTCATCGTGGCTACGTTGGCATATTTCTGTATCAGTCCGCCTACGCCTTCGGTCTCGATTATTCCGATAAGGTCGTAGTTGTTACGCCAGTAAATATCGAAGTTGAGGTTGATGCGGTTGTTGAGGAATCCGGCGTCAAGACCGAAATTCAGCTCGTGCTTCTTCTCGTACGTAAGTTCGCTGTTGGCCAGGTCGTAAAGCTGTATTCCAGTCTCTATCTGGTCTCCCTGCGGACGCCAGATGTTTGACGAGAGGAACACGGGCAGCGCGTTGGTTACCCACGACGGACCACGGTCGGCCGTAAGCGAGTAAGAGGCGCGCAGGGTAAGGTGAGACAGTGCGCCGTTGGTCTTTTCCATCCATTTCTTGAAGAAAGTCTCCTCATGCGCGTTCCAGGCGCCCGATACGTTCCATGTAGGCAGCCAGCGGGCGCTGCGGCTCTTGCCTAACTTGTTGGTGCCCTCATAACGGCCGGTAAGGTTGATTGTGTATCGGCCTTTGTAAGAATAGCTGCCGCTGAGGAAGTAAGCCAGGTTTCGCGTCCACGTCTTGGCGAACGAACTGAGCACGGTGCCTTCCTCCTTAGCCTGCTTGTAGAACTCAGGGGTGATGTTTACGATTCTGCCGTTATCAAAGTCAACGCCGTAGTCTGAGTGCATAGACTGGTCGCGGTCGGTCTTGTTCAGCTCCATACCTCCAAAGAGGTTCATGATGTGAGTGTCGTTCCATATCTTGTTGTACTGCACCGTTCCGCGGAAGTCAAGCTGCTTCACCATGTAGTCGTTGCGGATGTATATACCGCCGGTAGGCATGACCGAGATAGGCAGCGAGTTGGGGTTGTCAGGGTCCTGGTACAGGAACGGGTTGCTGTACATAATGTTCGGGTCGTCCACTCCGGCGCGGTAAGCCTCTGCCTGGTTAGAAGTGTTGAGGATAGAGTGCTCCTGCGACGTCTTCTGCGTGCGGTAAGCGCCGAGCAGGTGAATCTCGAGTCCCGTGACGGGTTTCCACGACAGCTCGCCCTGGAATTTCATGTCGGCAATCGACAGGTCGATGTAGTTGTTGTCAAGCTCGTGGAAGATGTTGAACGGGGCGTAGTTACGAGTGTACGTCTCGTTAGGGTCGAGGGCGCGCGACGTGTTCATCGCGTAGCTGAACGGGTTGATGTCGAAGTCGCGGTTTACCGCACCGGTAACGATGTCGGTGCTGCGGCTGAGAGTACCCGGCGCCTGCTGGTCACGATAAGAGGCGTTGGTAAGGATAGACACAGACAGGTTCTTAGAGAGGTTGAACGATGCATTGGTAGTGGCCGTGTAACGTTCCACCTTGCTGTCCTTAGTCCATCCCGGGTCGTTCATCGCCGAAACCGAGGCGTACAGGCTCGCTTTCTCCGAACCGGTGGATATGCTTACTGAGTGGTTCTGCACGATATTGTTGTTGAACAGAAGGTCAAACCAGTCAGTGTTCCTGAACTCGGCCGTCCTCAGGTAACCGTCCATGGCAGCCTGCGTATAAGGCAGTCCGAACTTGCCGTTAGTGGCGTCATACTGAGCTATGAGGTTATACATCTTGCCGTAGATTCCTGACGACGAGCTGTTGGCAAGCGTAGAGAACTCAAGCCAGCCCTTTTCCTCCATCTCCTTATAGATACCCATCTGCTCCTGCGAGTTGCTGATGTTGTACTGGTCGTACGTAGGCTTCAGACGGTAAGTAAACTCTCCGGTATAGTTTACCGTGCTGCGTCCGGCCTTACCGCGCTTGGTCGTAACGACAACGACGCCGGCCATCGCGCGCGCACCATATATAGAAGTAGCCGAACCGTCCTTAAGCACCTGGAAACTCTCTATGTCGTCGGCGCTCAGTCCGGCTATCGCGTTGGATATAAGCGTAACGGCGTCACCCGAAGACAGGTCGTCGGCGCTGACGTCAACTGCGTCCTCCTGTATAACTCCGTCGATAACCCACAAGGGCTTCGAGCTACCGTAAATAGACGTAGCGCCGCGCACGCGGATTTTAGGCGCAGTACCGAACGTTCCGGACACATTCTGCACGGATACACCGGCAACGCGTCCCTCCAGAGCACGACTCACGTCGGCAATACCGTCAAGTTTGGCCTTATCCGCATCAATCTTTGATGTAGCTCCGGTAAACAACCTCTTGTCCATTTTCTGCATACCGGTTACAACCACTTCACCCAAGGCGTGGCTGGAAGGCGACATCGTTACTTTCATTCCGCTTTCAGCCTTCGTTTCCACTTTCTCATAACCCACATAGGTAATGACCAAAGTGCTTCCAGGCGATGTGTTTATCGAAAACTTACCGTCAACATCGGTTACGGCTCCCGTCTTTGTTCCTTTGACAAAAACAGATGCACCTATGACTGGCTCTCCGATCTCATCGACTACAATGCCGTTAACCTTGCTTCCGCCTTGGGCAAAGGCTATACCTGCGGATAATACGGCACAGAATAGTGTCAGAAATAATTTCTTAATCATACTCTTTACTCTCTCTAATTAAATAATTTAAGGATAATTTTCACCGCTTTTTCCCCATTGGACGCACTGCCCTGGCGTGTCCGTTCATGCTGCCCTGCCGCCATGGCGCAACTCTTTTGTCGCTTCATCCACGATGAAATGCGTAAGAAATCCACGGCAAAAATTTATCATTCGATACTTTAAGGGTAAAGTGTCGTGGTGTTTATAATCGAAAAGACGTTATTACCTTATAATATAAAATGCCGTCTTTGAGGCTGCTAAAGACGGCATTTTGAAGTGCAAAAGGCGGCTTCCGACGCGCCTGAAGACCGTCTTTTCCGTAGGCGTCAGGTGCGTACGGTATGCTTATGCGCCAATACCTTGTTTAAACTTATAAGTGAATTTTGTACAATATCTATATTAAATACAATCGGATAATGCCCCGTATTTGTCTGTTCTCGTGCCTAACTCATGTAACGGGTGTACCCATGACGCGCTCGTCACACCGCTATCCACTCCGTAGCCGTCACACGATACATTGTGAAGTGGCAACGGAAAGTTTACGGAAGTAGGGCCTTGTCGAATCTAAACGTTAACTTAAGTAATGTTAAAAATTAAAGTTTCGCATGCATAATTATGCATTAACAAATCGCTCTCATGACGGCTTTCGACCGTCTTCAGCACGCTTCAACTTGATACTTAAACGCTCTTTAAACAAACAAGTGTAAAAAATGCACCCTATAAAAGCCACAGACTGTTTTGTCGGCAATAACCCATGATTTTACGTAAAAAAACGTCCGTTTTGCTTAAATATTCATTGTTTATGCAGAAACTGACTGAACAAAGTGAAAGAAAAATGGCTGTCAAAGTGACACTTATAGAGGTAGATTGTGGAAATTTGACGTTGTTTTGTTAAAAAGCGGATTTAAACACATATTTTTTTCATTTTTATTTCGTTCTTATTGAAATTATCTTTAATTTTGCAAATTGTAACAAAAGTATAATTTATTTATTTAATTAGAGAGAGTATTTATGGAAAAAAGACTAACAATGATTTTGGCCTGCCTGTTCCTGTCACTGGGAATGGCACTGGCCCAAACGACAGTCACGGGCACGGTGGTGTCCCATGAGGACGGGCAGCCGGTAGTGGGCGCGACCGTCCGCGTGGTCGGTAGCAATGCCGGCACGGTGACCGACGTAGACGGAAAGTTCAGTGTCAACGCTCCGTCCGACGCAGAGCTGTCCATAACCTACATCGGTATGAAGGAGGCCCGCGTCAAGGCAGGCAGGAACATCCGCGTCGTAATGGAGAGCGACGATACCGCACTTGACGAGCTGGTTGTCACCGGCTACGGTTCGGCACGTAAACTCGGAACCATCGCCGGCTCGGTATCTACCGTGTCAAGCGAGGCTATAGCCAACCGCCCCGTGGCCAACGTGGGCGACGCTTTGCAGGGTCAGGTGGCAGGTTTGCAGGTGTTCACCTCTTCGGGCGAGCCTTCGGCTACGACGAGCATGACCATCCGCGGTACCACGTCTATCAATGCCTCTACCGAGCCTTTGTTCATATTGGACGGTAGCGAGATTTCCTCTCAGACGTTCGTTTCTCTCAACCCGAACGACATCGAGAACATTACGGTGCTCAAGGACGCATCGTCAACGGCAATATACGGTTCTCGCGCGGCTAACGGCGTTGTTATCATAACATCAAAGAAAGGTAAGTTCGGCGAGGCTCCCACTATCTCAGTAACGGCTCAATATTCAATTTCTGAAATCGCGCACGACGGTTCTGAGGTTATGAACGCTAACCAGTGGCTCGATTTCCAGGAAATGATGACACCTGATTACGCAAACGACCCGCAGTTTCAGGCAATGAAAGAGTACTACAGGAAATACAACGTAGGTACTGACTGGAAGAAAAAATACCTTGGCAATACCGCTCCTACATTGCAGGTGGACGCTAGCATACGCGGCGGTTCGAAGAATACTGCTTACTTAGTGTCTTTCTCTCACTATGACGCTGACGGATTGTTTGACGATTCCTGGATGCGCCGTGAAACCTTGCGCGCCAACCTCGAGGCCAACATCACTCCTTGGCTGAAAGTCGGAACTAACTCAAACCTTGCTTATACAAAGGAGCAGACTACTCTTTGGAGCGACACTCCGAACTCTGTTTACAACAAATCGTTTGCCGCAAACATGTACAATCCAACTCAGCCCGACCGTGAAATTCTGGGCCTTGTATATGATGAGAACGGAAACGTAGACTATGCAAACAGTACTTTCGAGGGCTACGGCAAGGAATATCAGTACTATTCTACTCTGGGATACATCAACCCTGATTTGCTCTCACAGATGCAGCCAATCATATATAACCGCATACGCATCAACGAGAACGCTTATGTAAATATTAACCCCATCAAGGGACTGAACATCCGTTCGGCCGTAGGTCTTGACTGGAACGACCGCAGGGGCTCGCAGAAGTTCTACAACTTCCTGGAACTTGATTATCCTCTCGGATGGAACGAACAACAACCTGACGGACAGAATCCTTACGGTTCTGCAAGCGAAAGCTTCTCTCGCTTCTACCGCTGGACGGTGACAAATACTGCAGAGTATAAGTTCGACTTCCTGCGCGATCACCACGTAACGGTTCTTCTCGGACAGGAGAGCATGACGAGCAAGACAGAGAGCTTCGGCGTTTCTGTAAGCGGACTTGCAAACAACCGCCTCATGCTTATCTCTACAGCTCCTTCAACAGGATTGGAAATTCCTTCACAGTCAATCACTGAAGAGGTACGCAACTCATGGTTCGGTATGTTGAACTACAATTTTGGCGATCGCTACTTCCTCGACGCTTCTATCCGCCGCGATGGGTCTTCACTCTTCGCCAAGGATCATCGTTGGGGTACGTTCGGCGCTGTTGCCGCAATGTGGAACATCACTAACGAGAAGTTCATGGAGACGACAAAGAGCTGGCTCAACGACCTCCAGTTCCGCGTAAGCTACGGTTCTACAGGTAACTCCGGTATCAGCGCATACACAGCTCTTGCACTTGTAGGTGCAGGTGGCAGCTATAACGGCGGCTCCGTGATGGCTCCGACCCAAGCCGGTAACGACGAACTTACATGGGAAACCGTCAAGACTTTCAATATCGGACTGTCTGGTCGACTGTTCGACCGTGTAGACTTCGACTTCCAGTTCTACAACAAGCAGACATCAGACATGCTGATGCAAATACCGTTCTCATACACAACCGGATTCAGCGCAACATGGGGTAACGTAGCCGAAATGCGTAACCGAGGCTTCGACTTCGCCATCGGTGTAGACATCATCAAGAGCAAGGATTGGTACTGGAACTTGAAGGTGAACGGCAACTACAACTCAAACAAGGTGACAAAACTGTTCCAGGGCCGCGACAGCTATGCTTCAGGCGACTTCATGCAGCTTGAGGTTGGCCATCCTTATGGAGAGTTCTACATGGTACGTTGGAGCCACGTTGACCCGGCAGACGGACAGAGCGTATGGCTCGACGCTAACGGCAACGAAACCAAGGTTTACTCTGAGGCACACCGCGTACAGACCGGCAAGAACTCGATAGCTCCATGGTCAGCAGGTCTCTCTACTACCGTTGCATGGAAGGGACTGCAGCTTGACGTACAATTCTCTGGCATGTTCGACCGCTATATGTGGAACAACGAGCGCTACCTGCTCGAGAACCCGGCCAACGCTTCAGCCACCAACATGACAACAAACATGCTCAACATGTGGACAAAACCAGGCGACATAACCGACGTACCCGCAGCCAATTGTGCCCGTCAGCTCGACACACAGTTCCTCGAGAATGCTTCCTTCGTACGCTTGAAGCTGTTGCAACTCTCTTATACATTGCCACAGAAATGGATGAATGCGACCCATTTCATCAAAGGTGTCAAGGTGTTCTTTACAGGACGTAACCTGCTGACCTTCACAGGCTATTCAGGTTATGATCCCGAAGTTAACAGCTCAGCGACGCTCGGAAACTACCCGAACACGCGCCAGTACTCGTTCGGCGCGCAGATTACATTCTAATCATTAGCGTTTAACATATAATAAAAGAATAGAATAACAATGAACAAAAAGATATTTTTACCGGTGATGGCATTCGCCTTGACGCTTGCATCATGCGACATGGACAAAGAGCCTTACGACTCACTGCCTGTAGACGAGGCCATCGTGACACCGAGGGATTTCGAAGGCCTAAGCAACGGCCTTTACAGCGGCCTGCGTTCATGTGTGGGAACTGAGGCTTTCTACAACGCCCCCGACATCCAGGCCGATGAGTTCAATGCCGTAGCAGGTTACAGCGGATCGTTAGGCTACATGTATAACTGGAGCTTCAACAGCAATTCTTCCGAGGTCGGAACTGTTTACTCCAACTGCCAAGGACTGATTTCACGCGCGAACTTCATCATCGAAAGCTACAACACATGCGACATGTCGAACACAAACCTCTTCGATGACGAGGCCATCGCAAACATCAGAAACATCCTCGGCGAGGCTTACTTCACAAGAGCGTGGGCCTTGTCTGAGCTTGCAAAGTTCTTCTGCGCCGACTACGAGGAAAGCACTGCAGACCAGGAGAACAGCGGTGTGTCGTACATGACGAGATACAACCCCACAATGGACGCTTCACAATACCCCGCCCGCAATACCCTGAGACAGACTTATACCCAAATAACCAACGACCTTGACAGCGCAGCCAAGTACGTAACAGCTACGCCAGACACTCGCGGCGACAGGTATGACATAACCGGTGACGCTGTAACAGCCCTCAAGGCACGTATCGCTCTCGTGATGGACAACCCGACAGCAGCCGCACAGTACGCTACCGAAGTTATCAATACGGGCAACTATCCGCTTAATACAGGCGCGTTCCAAAGTGGTAACCTTTACGATTTTGCCCGTATGTGGTGGGGACTCTCAACAGTTGTGCAAGGTGGTAAAGTATATATTTCCGGAACAGACGAGACAGACCAAGAGAGTATTTTCAAGCTATACAGCAGCTATCCGTCAGAGGCTTCCGGACAGACTGGAGCTAACTTCCAGCCATATTCGGCAGGTTCAATACCCAACTACATACCGACCCAGACGGTAATGAACCTCTATTCGCAGAACGACTTTAGAACGTTCCTCTTCCTCCAGACGTCGGTTACAACGTCAACAGGTACGAGCGGACAGCCATACTTACTTGACAAATACACCGAGCAATGTGCACAGTATTTCGACGGCGGCAACTCTGAGTACGCACGCTGGACTTGCCAGCCCAAAGTTATCCGTATTGCCGAGATGTATCTCATCGCAGCCGAGGCTTACGCAAAACTGGGTATGGTAACCGAAGGCGCAAGATACCTGAACGCGTTTGAAAGCAGACGTATCGCCGGTTATACCGAACAGACGTTCGCCAACGCCGACGAGCTGATGCAGGAGGTTAAGAACGAGCGCCAGCGTGAGTTCCTCGGCGAGGGCATGCGCCTATTTGACCTGAAGCGTTGGCACGATGACATCCGCCGCGGCACACCGCAGCAGATGAACCTTTGCAACCTGCCCGGCCAGTCTAATACGACCAACCTCGTAGTAACCTACGGCGGAACAACGGGCAACAGCCTGCACTACGTATGGCCGATACCGCAGCACGAGATTGACGCAAACCCGCAGATCAAGCAGAACCCGGGTTATTAATCCAACTTAACAGATAAAAGAAAGAAATCATGAAATATATAAGAATGTTTTTGCTCGCGGCGTTAGCCGTTCCGTTCTTCGCCTCGTGTGACGATGATGACGTCAACTCAGCTGAATGTACGGTAGGCTTTACGAGCAGCCAGATGACCGTAAGCGAGTTTACGGAAGGATATGTCAACATACCTATCGCCATTGACGGGCGCAGGAACGGTCCTGTACACATAACAGTTTCAAGCGAAGGCACAGGCTCTACACCAGCCGTTGAGGGCGAGAATTACGCTATAACGGACAAGACCCTGAACTTCAACGCAGACACGTTGAGCACCGGTACCGTTAACGTAGAGATGCGTCTTATCGACGACTACGTGATGAACGCCGACCGCCAGTTTACCCTTACCATCACGTCGGTTGAGGGGGCAACGGTAGAGACGAGCCAAATCACGGTAACGATAACCGACAATGACGGTAACTTCTATGACGCCTTCGCCGGTCAGTGGTATTTCAACGCCACCAACCTTAACGGAGTGCAGATAAAGAGGCCGCTTACAATAACAGCTGCCCAGGAAGGGGATGCTGACTACGAAAACGTACTTTACGCTACAGCCTCAAACCTCTGTGGCGCCAGCGAGACGCTGACTTGGCAGTTCCAGTGGATGTACGATGATGCGGCAAGCATAGGTCTGCTGGAGTTCAACCCAAGTACAGACACGACAATCGGTAATTATGCTGGTGCGTACCCGCTTTATTGGCTGGCATCTCCAAACGGCAGCCAGATAGGAATAGTACCAATCACGGCTAACTGGGAAGTTTCCGATATTGGCCTTCCTCAGACCATAACCTTCGATAACACATATATCCTTATGTGTTGTGCTTACACTGGTCAGGGTTATGGTATCCTGCAAGGTTTCACAGGCATTACCCTTACGAGGGAATAAGCCATACTTATAATTAAAGGTGTGTAAGGGAAAGCGTACGGACGCAGTCCCTGCACACCTTTTTTGATTGATAATCTAACACAAGGTATTATGAAAAAACTATTCACTACATTATTTTTTGCTGCAATAACGGCTATAGCAACGGCTGTTCCGGCAAAGCGCGGACAGTGGAAAACGGTGACCCTGGCAGACGGAACGACGGTAAGAGTTGAGCTGCGCGGCGACGAGTTCTGCCACTTCTGGCAGGCAGAAGACGGGCGCACGTTCGTAAAGGACAGCCAGAAGGGATACTACAAGACCGTAGACGTAAAGACGTTGATGGATAAGGCTCAAGCTCGGCAGGCCAAGGTGAAGGCTCTGACGGAAGCGCGCAGGGCACAGACTCGTACCGGCGCTGACCGCCAAACGGGCGGCAGTCCATACGTAGGCGACAAGAAAGGGTTAGTAATCCTCGTCGACTTTGACGACATGCCCTTCACACACGGTTCACGAGAGCGTTACCAACAGATACTCAACGGAGAAAATTACTCCAATCCACTGCTGGGCTTCGTTGGTTCTGTTAGCGACTATTACCGCGACCAAAGCCATGGACAGTTCAACCTCACGTTCGACATTGCAGGCCCAGTGCGTATGCCGAGAGGTTACGCATACTACGGAGGTAACGGCAACGAAGGACAAGGCGGCGACGTGAACAAGGGCGAGATGTTCCAATATGCCCTCAATGCGGTCGACAGCGAAGTTGACTTCCGTGACTACGACTGGAACGGCGACGGCGAGGTCGAGCAGGTGTACTTCATCTTCGCTGGCCTGGGCGAGGCCAACGGCGGCGACGAGGGCACCATCTGGCCGCACAAATGGCAGCTGCTCGGCGCCATTGGACGCACTATGCAACTTGACGGCGTGACGATAGACGTATACGCGTGCAGCGCAGAATGCCAGCCAGCCATAGGCTCGGGAGCAACCACAACAACGCATATCGACGGAATTGGCACCATCTGCCACGAGTTCTCCCACTGCCTCGGACTGCCCGACATGTATGACACCGACTACGCTGGCAGCGGCGGCGAAGGTTACGGAATGGGCGCATGGGACCTGATGTCGAGCGGTAGCTATAACGGAAACGGATTTCATCCAGCCTGTTATACCGGTGCCGAACGCATGTGGATAGGCTGGGAAAGCCCGATAGAACTTACCCAGCCGACTGACGTAAGTGGCATGGAGAGCATTGCCGAGGGCGGAGATTTCTACCTGATACGCAACGACGGCTACGCTGACGAGTACTATATTCTTGAGAACCGACAGCGCACGGGACGCTGGGACGTGGCCATACCTGGCGACGGACTTCTCATAACTCACGTCGACTATGACGAGATGTCATGGCAGCGCTACAACAATCCCAACGTAAACCCCAGCCATCAGCGCTGCTCGCCGATACCGGCCGACGGCAGTCTGTACGACGGTAATCCGGCCGGAGACGTATGGCCGTATAACGGTATCATGTCGCTTACCAACACGTCGCGCCCCGCGGCAACAGTGTTCAACCGCAACACGGACGGATCGCTGTACATGAACAAGTCAGTAACAGGTATCACCCAACAGCAGGACGGCACGATATCGTTCTCGTTCAATATTGGAGCGCCGGTGTATATGTTCAACGAAACCTTCGACAAATGCGAGGGACAGGGCGGCAATGACGGCAACTTCAGCGGTCTGGCGATGGCCACCCCGACATACGACAACGACGGATGGACGGGCGAGACACCGCGAGCCGGATATCTCTGCGCACGCTTCGGCACGTCAAGAGCTGCCGGATGGGCAACAACACCGTCGATAACGCTCAGCGGAGAACACAAGCTGAGCTTCATGGCTGCACCATACACAGGCGGAGGCACAAACCTTACGGTAGAAGTAGCAGAAGGCAACGCAACGCTGCAACAGTCGACATTCACGATGAAAAACGGAGGATGGACTAATTTCGAGACTACAATAAACGGTTCGGGGCCAGTGAAGCTGACCTTCAAAACAAACTCCGGTATGTTCTATCTTGATGAAGTCATCGTTAACGAAGCCGAAGGTTCTACCGGCATTGACAACATAACAGTATCTCCATCAACAGATAACGACCGCCGTATATACAGCGTTGACGGACGTTACGTCGGCACAGACGATACCAAGCTGGGCAAAGGCCTGTACATACGCAACGGCAAGAAATTCATCAAAAGGTAAGAAGGTGAGAAGGTGAGGAGGTGAGACGGCATAGTCCGCAACGCCCCCTCGAAGACCGTCCGGACAATAAACAAGAGCCGCCCAAACGAAAGGTTTGGACGGCTCTTTGCCTTAATACAGAAATACTTGGCACATATGGCTAACGCTTTGATTATCAGTGAATATGCGATAAGCCGTCTTTCTCACGCCGAAAGGCCGTCAACAGTAGGCTAAAAGGCCGTGTTTTGCACTGCAAAACACGGCCTTTCGCATAATCACTGATAATCAATGGGGTTGCCGTATATAATAAGAGCCGTCCAAACGGAAGGTTTGGGCGGCTCTTGTTTATTGTCCTGACGGTCTTCGAGGGGCGTTGCGGACTATGCCGTCCCACCTCCTCACCTTCTCACCTTCTTACCTTTTGATGAATTTCTTGCCGTTGCGTATGTACAGGCCTTTGCCCAGCTTAGTCTCGTCTGTGCCGACGTAGCGTCCGTCGATGCTGTATATACGGTTGTCAGCGGGTCGAATACCGTCGGTTCCGGTTACTGTCATGACGTTTTCTATTCCGGTGCTGACGCTTGAGGTTACCTTGACCTCGTCGAGGATGAAGGCAGCAGCGTCGGAAGAGAACGTGAATGTGACGGGGCCGTTGATGTCAAGTTCGAGGCTGTAGTTGGTGAAGGCTGCCGTCTTCATGTCGGCCTCGACGTTGAGTGTGGCCGCTCCCTCTATGGCGATGCTTATCTTCGGGTTGGTGGCCGGTATAACGGCCGCAGCCCTAAAGGTAAGTTCAGCCTTTCCGTTAAGCTGAATCGTGGGTGTTGTTGCCGGTCCAGTGAACATAGCGCACTTGCTTGCGCCTCCGCCGTTGCCTGTCCATCCGTCGTTGTCGGTCAGCAGCTGGCCCTTGCCTATTTGCGAAGAGCCCATGTTGACGAATATGCCGTCGTTGCCGCCGCGGCCCGTACAGTTGTCGAACGACTCGTAGAACAGCGGCCCCTCGTTGACTCCGAAGCTGAAGCTTATCGTGCCGTCGGCGTTCTGCGTGATGTTCGTAATTGGCTTGTTCATGTAGTTTGAGCCGTCGGTATTCTTGGTGTAGACGGTCGCTGCGGGCGTTGTCTCGTTGGTAAGGCTGTTGTTGCTGCCGTAGGGGTATGTGTCGCCAGCCTCACTTAGTGTGCTTGCCCTGCCATCGGCCGGTATGATTGTGCAGCGTTGGTGGCTCGGGTCATTGTTAGGGCTGTTGGCGTTCCATACGCTTTGGTCGAAATCAACGTGCGTGATGAGCAGGCCCGAGGCCGGCAGTCCGGTGTCCCAACGACCGGTGCGCTGACGGTTCTCGAGGACGTAGTACTCGCCTGAGTAAACGGGATTGCCACTTCCGGGGTTACCGTCGTTGCGCACAATGTAGAAATTGCCGTTGTCGGCAAGGCTTCCCATTCCGCGTATTTCGACATTCTCTGTCAGTTCGATGGGTTGGTACCATCCTATCTGCATGCGTTCGAAACCTGTGTAGCACGCCGGGCGGAATCCGTCAGCGTTATAGCTACCCTGGTTCATCAGATCCCATGAGCCCATTCCGTAACCGCCGCTGTAGTCGGTGTCGTACATGTCGGCCAGTCCGAGGCAGTGGGAGAACTCGTGGCAGATGGTGCCAATTCCGTCGATATGCGTGTCAACAACGTATCCGCCTTGATATATCGGCTGGCATTCGGCGCTACATGCGTAAGTATTTACGGTCATACCGTCGAGCGTGACACCTTGATTGCTGATTATTGACTTGTGCGGCCATACTGTATTCTCGTCGCCTCCATTTGCCTCGCCCAGTCCGGCGTAGATAAAGAATACTTGTTCCACCTCTCCATCACCGTTCCAGTCATAACGGCTGAAATCAGTATCAGCGTCAATCGCATTGAGCGCGGTTGTAAGCATTGTGCGTACGTTAGCGTCGTTGTAGGGGATGTTACTGCCGTAATAGGCGTAATTTTCGGGCATCATCACGGGGCCTGCAACGTCGAACGTGAGATTGAACACGCCGTTGCTTTGGTCACGGAAGTAGTCGCTTACCGAGCCGACAAAGCCGAGCGATGCGTCAGAATAGTTCTCCTCGTTCAGTAGCCTTTGGTAAAGCTCAGGCGTACCATGGGTGAACTGCATGTCGGGGAATTCCACGAGGATGACCAATCCTTTTTTCTCGCCTGTATAGTCTGAACCTATCCTCGTGCCGGGCACACGCGCCGGCGCGTTCTGACTGTCTGTGTTCACGCCTGCGGCGGTACGCAGTTCAACGGCCTTTTTCTTCAAGGCGTCCATATCGGCCACCTCATAACGTTCAGTCTTGGCGTTTTTCACGAACTTGCGGCCGTCTTCAGCCTGCCAGTACTTCATGAACTCGTCACCCCTTAGCTCTACCTTTACCTGCGTGCCGTCGGCAAGGGTTACAGTCTTCCACTGTCCGCGCTTTGCCGGAACGGCCGCCATGCCGAGCGTCAGCATGAGCATTGCGATTGCGATAAATGTTCTTTTCATAGTCGTTTGTTGTTTTGTTGTGCTCCGCCACCACGCCTATGGATAGACGCCAGGGGCGGCGATAGTTGTTCGGTATAATCAAAAAAAGGATGAAGCCGCGACATGCTGCGGTCGCAACTCCATCCTGTTTTTACAGGTTATAGTCCTTGCTTACTTGCGGTTAAGCTTGGCGTTCTGGTTCATTGCGTACTTCTGCGCAATCTTGAACTTATTGTTCTTGCTGAGCTTTATCGTATCCCTGTTGATGATCTTAGACAGTTTCATTCGCTTGATAGCATTAACGGTCTTGGTGGCATTAGCCTTGGCTTGTGCCGTAACGGCCGACGGAAGTATAAGTACGTCAACATCTTCCGTGTTTGCGTATATTGCCTGGCCTTGGCTAAGCATTGCATACGGTGCCGTCAACATTTCTTGTGCAGCAAACGATATTACACCATTCTCCAATTTTCCGTTAATCAGACCTTGATCCTTAACTACATCGAATGGATAACCGGCATCAATGTAGTCACCTCCTACAGTCATCATGTAGATAAATCCATAACCGTTTCCGTAGTCAACACCTGTCGACTGTGCCTGGATATACACTGCATCTGGGTCGCTGGCGTTAATGATGATGTTGCCGCCTTGGGTAGCATCGTAACTGTCTGAACCGAATACGTCAGCAATATACTCGTTGTTTTCAGGAGCAAACGGCTGCATAATGCGGTATACGCCAGGTGTGTTGATGTTTTCCTGCACTTCTACCGCATAGGTTATCTCTGGCGCAGGGATAGGATTCTCAGGAGTTCCTCCCATTGAAATATAGTTCGGGCCGATGATATAGTCTGTGTAAAGACCCATGCCGAGCGACCTCCACTCGCTTGGAGTGAGCGAGAAGGAGAACGTTGCAGTAGCGTAGTTCTGCAGTTCGCCGTCAGCATAAGCCAGTGCAACGATAGTGCAATCGCCGCTGTACGGGCAGAACAGGCGAACTTCGCCGCTCTCGGTTACGGTCGTAGTCTCAACTGCTCCGCTGAGTACCTGGTTGAGGGCGTTGTTAACGTCGGTTCCCTCAACAACAGCAACCTGTGCCTCTTCAACGTCTTCACCAAGTGTAACGTCGCCGATTGAGTAGCTCATGCCGTCGGCGCTTGAGAATGCTCCGAGGTAATTAACGCTGACAGAGTAATCTTTAGGCTCATAGCCGGGGAACGTGATGGTTATGTTTGCACCGTAAGCTGAGTATGGGGCACCTCTCAAACCGCCGTTAACCTGCGAAATACAGTAAGGTACAAGCTGGATGGTTCCGGGGAGTCCGCTCTCCTGGTATGCCGTTACAAGGCATTCGGCAGCTTCTTCTTCGCCACCCTGTATCTTGCCGGGATACCATGCTTCACATGTAACGCCATAAGCTCCTTCGCCTGTCAATTCGCCGAAGTCCAAGCCGATGTTAGTATCGTCGAAATAAACTTGGCCGTCTTGAGTTACGGTTTCGCCAGTGTAAGGATGTGTGTCGCCTGCCTTGAGAACGTACAACTGGAGGTATTCAGAGCCGCCATAATTAGTATATCCGTCTTCTCCATACATGGCAGCGATTTCGTCATAAGGATTCATTACACGGAAGATGGATGGATCGTTCTCGTTCTGCAGGATTTCCACTTCAACGTATCCGGTGATGAAAAGACCGTCGCTGAACCGACCCGTTCCCAACGATACATAAGGCGAAGGCACGCCTGCGCTGAACGAATATGACGACAAGCCGTAAGGCGTTGTATACTCAGTGTCGGAAATTGCAATCGTCAGGTCTTTGTAATCGTCATACTCAAACTTGGTAGGATCGTACGAAATGGAGATAGTTGCTTCGGAAGCACCCTCAGCAAAGCTTACTGAAGTAGGTATCGTAAACAGACCGCTCTCGTCGGTAGACGTGAGGTTGACGGTAAGAGCCTCGTCAGTGCTAATCCTGTTGATGGTCACATCGAAACTGCTTTCGGTGCTGCTCAAGTCTTGTGTTGAGGGTAGCTCACTACTGAAGTACACCTGCTGCCCCTCAGCCTTTGCGCCCGAGTATTCGTACTCTTCAGTACACGACCCTAAAGTGAGGGCCAGTACTGAGAGGAGTAACATTGAGCAATATTTAAATATCTTGTTCATTGTCTTTTGTTGTTATGTTAATTAATTATCCATGTCTATCGGAGTATATCTGCCTGACGGATCCGGATTGTTGAATCCTTCGAGGGCACTGTTGTTCATCATCTCGTTGCGTGAGATAACAATGTTCATCCAAGCCGGACGTCCATTGGTATTGAAACATGAGAGGGGATCAAACAATGTGCCTTCATAAGCACGAGTAACGGAGTAGTCAAGACGCTTGATGTCGAAGAACGTTTGGCCTTCGCCCCAAAGTTCCACGCGCTTTTGGAATACGATTTCCTCAACTATATCTTCCTTGGAAGTTGCGCTGCAAGTGTAGTTCTCGTCACGGTATAAGCGCATGAAGTCTTCGATGCGTTGCTTTCCACGCGCCTCATCCTGATGTGCCGCAGCCTCGGCTTCGATGAAGTACATCTCTTCTACACGCATGATGGGCACTGACTGTGACGCACCTGTAATGTAGTCGTCTGCATTGCCCTCATTAGGACGGAACTTCAGTGAAGCGTATTCAGGCAGTACACCTTCTTGCCCTGGCAGGAACTGGTTTTGTCCATCGAGTGCGCTCCCTGCCGGTGCAACCCACTCCTTCTTGCGGAAATCGGTGTCGCTTATGCGATTGTACATACTTACGTCAATGTAGTTGTACATTCCCGTATAAGGACCGGTATAACCAAAGGTGGTCTGGTTACTAAGCCATGACGTCCAGTTTACAATACCTGTTGTAACAGTACTGCTTTCCGAGTTCTGCGTTGCTCCCCACATCCACTTCGTTATATCGTTGAATCCTGTGGTAGTGTTGAGGCAGTCGGTCTCTGTCATAGGCGATATGCCGGCGGTTGTGTATGCAAGTTTAGCATATCTTTCAGCCTCGCCGTATTCCTCGACCCACATGTAAAGGCGTGCCTTAAGACCGTAGACGCAAGCGAGGTCGGGCAGGGTTTTGCCGTTAGTTGACGGAATGTTTGCGATATACTCCTCTGCCTTGTCAAGGTCGCCGAGTATGAACTCGAACATTGTATTACGGTCAACGCGCGGGTTCTCGCGGGCCTCTGCCTCACTCATACCGGCCTCGACGATCGGAACGGTTAGATTAGTCACTTTATTACCGTCAGAGTTAACGCCATCAGGGAAAATCTCATTTGGCAGGAACTCCAGCATACGTGCTAAATCGAGATAGCACAATGCGCGGAATGCATATCCTGCACCAAGGTATCCCAGCTGGCTTGTCGTTGCCGTTTCCGGATTTACACCGCTGATAACGTTGTTGGCTGTGAGGATGAAGTTGTAGTAATAACTCCAGATATATCCTGCGAAGATGTAATCCTCGCCCAAGTTCTCGTTTTGAGAAAATGATTCGAAATGAGAGGCATAATCACCCACAAGGGACAAATCTCCCGTCATGAGGTCACGCTGGTACATTTGTGAACCGTAACCGAAGCAACCATGCCAGTTATTATTATTCAGATAAGATGCATCAATGTCGTTAAACGATGCTGGCATAGCTTGAACCAAAGCCTCGGTAGCAGTTGTCGAACCGCTTATCTGGTCTTCTGTTGCAACCTGTGTAACCTCTATTTCATCCATACATCCGGTGAGCGTTGAGCCTGCAAGACATACAGCCAATGCCCCGGACATAAGTTTTATATTTAATATTTTCATATTGCTGTTTCTTTTTACATTATTAGAATGTCACGGTTATACCACCGGAAATAGTGCGTACTGAAGAATAAAAATCTGATGATGAGCTTCCGGTAATCGTCTGGCGCGGGTCAAGTCCCTGGCGTTTAGACCATGTCCAAAGGTTGTCGCCAACAACATAGAGACGCAAGCCTTGCAAACCTACCTTCGACGTCCAAGACTTCGGCAGAGTGTAACCGATGGTTACGTTCTGGAGCGACAGATAAGATGCGCTCGTAAGGAAGCGGTCTGACGATGAAGCCATGTAAGTGTCGTTATACTGCATGCGTGGTATGTTGCTGCCAAGGTTGTCGGCACTCCACGCGTTGAGCATGTCCACGTGTATGCTGTATCCTTGAGTCAAATCCATGAGGCTTGCATAAGTAGAGTCGTAAACCTTGCCGCCAATCTGGTAAGTGAAGTCAACAGACACGTCGAGTCCTTTCCACTTCAGGCTTGTTCCGAAACCACCGTATACGTCAGGCAGAGCGTCGCCACAGAGATACTGGTCGGCTTCTGAATATGTCGTCGTAGTGGTCTGGCCTGTAACAATGGGATTGCCATTATTGTCGAGCACTTGGTTGCCGTTTTCGTCGGTCTTGTAAACGTTCTTGTAATACATCGCCTTACCATTGTCCTTGTCGGTGGGGTCTTCCTCATTGTAGTAAACGCCAGCGTACTTGGGCAGATAGATGGTGTATCTCGATATACCTTCGCCATAGAAATAGGTGCCCGACGCAAATCCGTCAACGCCGTCAACATGCTGTGTCTTACGCTCAGGAGCGAGCTTTGTTATTTCATTATGGTTGGTTGTCATGTTTGCGTAGAGAGACCATGTAAGGTCTTTAGTGCGGATTACGTCACCACTTATCGCGAATTCGAAGCCACGGTTAATCATGTTACCAATGTTGGTGTAGTAACCTGTCCATCCGAATGATGTAGGCAGAGGGAACCACGAGAGCATGTCAATCGTATTGTTTGAATAGAATTCGGCCGTACCCGACAGGCGTCCGTTGAAGAAGCTGAAGTCTACGCCGACATTGAACTTACCGTTCTTCTCCCAAGTAATGCTTTCGTTACCAAGCGAAGAAGGCAAAAGTGACACTTCATCATTAGAGTTAACAACGCTGTAATAAGACGTAAAGAGCAAGTCGCTGATGTTGTCGTTACCGTTCTCACCGTAAGAAGCCTTCAGTTTCAGTTCGTCAACCCACGGAGCGTTGAACCAGCTTTCCTTGTTGATAAGCCATCCTGCGCCTACCGACCAGAAGTTACCCCACTGGTGGTCCGGATGGAAACGTGACGATGCCTGGCGAAGATAAGAGCCTGAGATAAAGTACTTTTCGTCATAGTTATACTGAGCTCGGCTGAGCCATGACTCGGTGTTATAGTCTGAAGTGTAAGACGTGCCACCACCAGGCATGATAGCTCCAGCAAGTTCATGGTTGTCGAAAGAGAACACCTTGCTCATTGAGTTGCTGAGCAGATAGCCGCGGCTACGGTAATACTCGTGACCAACCATTACCTCAACATCGTGCTTACCGTAAGTCTGGTGCCAGTTTACACGCTGCTGGTAGTTGTACGACCAAGTCCTGTTGTGCTGCTTGGTAATGGTACCACCGTTAGCTGCGTACTGTCCGTACCAAGGGTTAACAGCGTTGGTGTAACGCGACTCGTTGAGGTAAACGTTGTTGATTGACGTAACCGTGAAGCCGTAAGGCAGGCGGATTTCAGCCGTACCTGTACCGTAGAACATGTTACCTTCGGTGTTGTTCTCGTTCAGCTGGTTATCGCTCAAGGGGTTACCGCCGTTGATGTACGGACGGCGAAGTCCTATCACGGCAGCATCACCGTAGTCATACATATTTATTCTTGCGTCCTCGCTGTACATGATGTTGCCTTGTGCGTCACGTATATAGAGGGGATAGATAGGAGCCATATACGTGGTAGAGAATACGTTGCCCACGCTGGCGCCGGTTCCGTCGTCGCCAAGGTAGTTGCGGTCATAATGAGAATAGCTCATGTTTCCGCCGATTTTCAGCCAAGGTTTAGCCTGGTAGTCAGCATTCATGCGGGCCGTAAGGCGCGTATAGTCTGAACCAACGGTAATACCGTCATTGCTCAGATAGTTCACCGAACCATAGAAGTTACTCTTCTCCGTTGAGCCGGAAGCAGAGATTGTGTACTCCTGGCGCAGGCTGTTCTCGAACGTCGCGTCCTGCCAGTCGTCAGGCGTCAGGTAATAAGTATTACCGTTATAGTTGTAATAATTCCCGAGCGTAGCGTTGGGATTAAGCTTTCCGTCCTGGCCGATAAGGGTCTGTCCCTCCGGCACTGTATACACATTATAACCCAATCCATAGCTTGCCTGCGACGCACCAGCCTCGATAAGGTGTTGGTTTGCCCATTGCCATGCCTGGGCGTTGCTGTATCCCCACGTATTCTGGGCATAATTGTACAGTCCGGTGTACCATGCCTCGTAATATCCTGCGGGAGAATTTATCGTTTCGTAGAAAGGAGTAGCCCTTGAGTTTGAACCCCATTTTGCGTCAACGGTAATGGTAGCGTCCTTACCCTTCTTGGCCGACTTCGTCGTAATAAGTATGACACCGTTACCTCCGCGCGCGCCGTAAAGGGCTGTGGAGGCAGCGTCCTTCAATACCGTTATGCTCTCAACGTCAATCGGGTTGATATCATTAAAACTGCCGTCATACGGTGAACCGTCGACAACAATCAACGGATCATTGCCTGCGTTGATTGAGTTGACGCCACGAATACGTATTGTAGGCGTAGAACCAGGTGCTCCGGACTGAGTGTAAATCTGCACACCTGAGGCTTTACCTTTAAGAGCGTCTATAGGGTTGGTGACCTGTACCTTACCGATCTCTTCTGAATTTACTACCGCCGCCGAACCGGTGAAGGCAGATTTCTTGGCCGTACCGTAAGCAACGACCATCACTTCGTCGAGGTGGGTCTGGTCAGCGACCAAAGCTATACGCACGCTATTGCCCTTAACGGTGACGTCCTGCGTCTCCATTCCGACGTACGACACGCGCAGCTTGTTGTGTCCGGCCGGCAGAGACAGCGAGAAGCGACCATCGGCGTCGGTTACGGCTCCGGTGTTGGCGTCGACTACACGGACGGTCGCGCCTATGATGGGCTGCCCGTCCTCATGGGACACCACCGTGCCCGTGACTGTCGTTTGGGCCAGTGCCATTCCCAGTGACAGGAACAGGCAGGCCAAAATCATTGTTAGTCTTTTTTCCATAAATACTCTCTCTAATTAAATAAAATAGGGATAGTATTGTGTTGTTTTTGGGGTGGTGACGGCTGTCACGCGTTTTTGACATAATGTCGGTATATGTCCATATTTGGTGACATGTTGATTTTGTGGGGTAGGAGACAGGGAGTCTTTATGGCGATATATATATTTTAACATTCGTATGTTAATGTTTGTTATCCCATATGGCGTGTGGCAGGTATGGATTTGTGGTGTCGTCGTAGTGGTTTTCCGTTATGCTTGGAGGGTGCTTTTTCGCTGTTTTGTGTTGGTGTATGTGTATGCCGCCGCGGGTTTGTGTGTATTTGTAATGGCTTGTTGTGTCGTGTTTTGTGACCTGTTGCGGCTCTTCAATTGCGGTTTTTTATTTTTTTGATGTAGTTTGTTCGCGTTTCAAAAGGCCGTGTTTTAGGTTGTGGTTTGTGGCCTTTTGTTTTATGAAAGGTGACCTTTTACGGTGCGGGAGATGGCCTTTTGCGTTTTATTCCGTTGTACGGCGTTCCGTAGGCGCTGTGCCGGCGCTTTCATGGGGTTGTTGTCGGCGTGGCTGTTTCAGGTGTTATAGATGTAAAAACGACGTGCGGACAAGGGTTGTGTCCTTGTCCGCACGTCGTTTTATTGCCCGTCAGACGGTTGCCTGACATGGTTGTTGTATGCGTCAGAGCTTCTGTTTCACTTCTATTTCGGTGAAGGTTTCGATGATGTCGCCTACCTGTATGTCGTTGAAGTTGACGAGGCTTATACCGCACTCGAAGTTTACGCCTACTTCCTTGACGTCGTCCTTGAAGCGCTTTAGGGCGTTGATGTCGCCGGTATGTACTACGATACCGTCGCGTACTACGCGTGCCTTGTCGTTGCGGTGTACCTTGCCTTCGCTGACGTATGCGCCGGCCACGGTGCCCACTTTCGATATGTGGTAGACTTCGCGCACTTCAACCTGGCCCGTAACGACTTCTTTCTTAACCTTTTCGAGCATTCCTTCCATTGCAGACTTGACGTCTTCGATGGCGTCGTAGATTACCGAATAGGTGTTGATTTCCACGCCTTCCTGCTCTGCCAGTTTGCGTGCCGCTGCCGACGGGCGTACCTGGAAGCCTACGATGATGGCGTCTGACGCGTCTGCCAGGGTTACGTCGCTTTCGGATATCTGGCCTACGGCCTTGTGGATAACGTTCACCTTTATTTTCTCGGTAGACAGCTTGATGAACGAGTCGCTAAGTGCCTCGATACTACCGTCTGTGTCACCCTTGACGATGATGTTGAGTTCCTTGAATGAGCCGAGGGCTATTCGGTGGCTGATGTCGCTCAGGGTCAGTCGCTTCTGTGTGCGCAAGCCTTGTTCGCGTTGCAGTTGCAGTCGCTTGTTGGCTATCTCGCGGGCTTCCTGTTCCGTCTCGAGCACGTGGAATGTGTCGCCGGCCGTTGGCGCTCCGTTGAGTCCCAGTATGATTGCCGGCTCTGCCGGCTCTGCCTTTTCGATGCGTTGGTTGCGCTCGTTGAACATTGCCTTGATGCGTCCGTAGTTGGTTCCGGCTATTACGACGTCGCCTACGCGCAGCGTACCGTTGCTTACGAGCACTGTTGACACGTAACCGCGGCCCTTGTCGAGCGAAGACTCTATGATACTGCCGGTAGCCTTACGGTTGGGGTTTGCCTTGAGGTCGAGCATTTCGGCCTCGAGCAATACTTTTTCGAGCAGCTCGTCTACGCCCATGCCTTTCTTGGCGCTGATTTCCTGGCACTGGTATTTACCGCCCCATTCCTCTACGAGGAGGTTCATGTTTGCCAGGTCTTCGCGTATCTTGTCGGGGTTGGCGCCCGGCTTGTCTATCTTGTTTATGGCGAACACCATCGGCACGTTGGCAGCCTGTGCGTGTGCAATGGCCTCGCGTGTGGTGGGCATTACGCTGTCGTCTGCCGCGATGATGATGATTGCTATGTCGGTTACCTGTGCTCCGCGGGCACGCATCGCGGTGAAGGCTTCGTGTCCTGGCGTGTCGAGGAAGGTTATGTGGCGGCCGTCGGACAGCGTCACGTTGTACGCTCCGATGTGCTGCGTTATGCCTCCGGCCTCGCCCGCTATGACGTTAGACTTGCGGATGTAGTCGAGCAGTGACGTCTTACCGTGGTCTACGTGGCCCATTACGGTAACGATAGGCGCGCGTGGCACGAGGTCGTTTTCGTCGTCGGCCTCCTCGGTTATGGCTTCAGACACTTCTGCGCTGACGTATTCCGTGGTGAAGCCGAACTCCTCGGCAACGAGGTTTATGGTCTCTGCGTCGAGGCGCTGGTTGATTGACACCATTATACCTACGCTCATGCATGTGCCTATTACCTGGTTCACCGATACGTTCATCATGCTGGCAAGCTCGCTGACGGTTACGAATTCAGTCAGCTTCAGTATCTTGCTCTCAGCCTTGGCTTCAGCTCGCTGCTCCTTCAGGTGCTCCTGTACGGCCTCGCGTTTCTCCCTGCGGTACTTGGCGCCCTTCTTGTTCTGTCCCTTGTTGGTAAGCCTTGCGAGTGTCTCCTTTACCTGGCGTGCAACGTCTTCCTCGTTCACCTCGAGCGGCTTGTGTCCGCGCTTGCGGTTCTTCTTCTTGCTTCCTGCCTGTGCGTTCTGCGCCGCGCCGTTGCCGTTTTGCTTCACTGCCTGGTCTATGTTGACGCGTTCCTTGGTTATGCGTGAGCGCTTCTTCTTGCCCTCCGAGTGTGCCTGTGCGGCCTTTTCCTCGCGTTCTTTCCTGCGTTCCTCCTTTGATTTCTTCTTGGGACGTGTGCTTTGGTTAAGCGAGTCGAGGTCGATTTTACCCAATACGTTTACCTTCGGGGCCAGCTTCTTTTCGCTCTTCAGAGTGAAAATCTTGCTTTCCTCGGTCGTTTCGTTGGCCGTCTGCATATCTTCTTTTGCCGTTTCGGCCTTTTGGGGTTTGCTTTCCTCGGCGTGCGTTGTGGCTTTCGGCTCGTCCTGCGGCTTTTTGTCCACAGTGTTTTCAGCCTTTTCCTCAAGCGGCTTTTGCGGCTGCTCAGCGGGCTTTTCCACCTTTGTGTCGGCTTGTTTTGTCTCTTCTTTTTCCTTCGGGGCTTGTGTCTTTGGCGCCTGGCTTACGGCAGAAGCCTTTTCCTCGCCGGCCGTTTGCTGCTGGCGGGGCTGTGTGGCGTGTCCCGTTTTCTTGTCAAGGCTGTCGAGGTCGATTTTCCCCAGCACGGTATATTTCTGCGGTTGGGTGTTTCTTTGGGTGTTTTCAGCCTTCTGCTCCTTGCGTTCTTGTGTCTTCTTTTTCTCTTTTGGGTGCTTCTGGAGGAGTTTCTCTGCCTGGTTTCTTACTTCCTTGTCTGACTTGAACTCTTCCACGAGGGCGTTGTACTGGCTGTCGCTGAGCTTGAAGCTTAGGTCGTCCCTTACTTCGCCCAAGTCACTTCTTTTCTTAAGGAATTCAACTGCCGTCTGAAGTCCTATGTTCAATTCACGTATTGCTTTATTTAATCTGATACTCATACTCTTTTTAATTCATAATTCATAATTCATAATTCATAATTCCAAATTGGCTTAACCGAGTGTTTTTTCATAATCCATAATTGACTTTCGAGCATTTGAATGCGCAGCCAATTATGAATTACGAATTATGAATTATGAATTACTCAAATTCTGCCCTCAGCACTTTCAGCACGTTGTCCACCGTCTCTTCCTCGAGGTCGGCCTTCTCAACGAGCATTTCGCGTGGTGCGTTGAGTACGGCTTTTGCGGTGTCAAGGCCGATGCTCTTGATTGCATCGATGATCCATTGGTCGATTTCGTCGGAGAATTCGTCGAGATATATGTCCTCGTCAACTTCGCTTTCGTCGAGTTCGCGGAATACGTCTATGGTGTATTCGGTCAGCATGCTGGCCAGCTTGATGTTAAGTCCGCCGCGTCCGATGGCAAGCGACACTTCCTCGGGGCGCAGGTAAACTTCGGCCTTCTTGTTCTCTTCGTCTACGTTGATGCTCGAGATTTTTGCCGGGCTGAGTGCTCTCTGGATGAACAGCTTGATGTTGGCGGTGTAGTTTACCACGTCGATATTCTCGTTGCAAAGCTCGCGTACGATACCGTGCACACGGCTTCCCTTCACTCCCACGCAGGCTCCTACGGGGTCGATGCGGTCGTCATAGCTCTCTACCGCTATCTTGGCGCGCTCGCCCGGCATGCGTGCAATGCGGCGGATGGTGATTAGTCCGTCGGCAATTTCTGGCACTTCGGCTTCGAGCAGGCGCTCGAGGAACATGTTGCTCGTGCGCGAGAGGATTATTTTCGGGTTATTGTTATCGTTGGTAACGTCTTTTATCACGGCGCGTACGGTCTCTCCCTTGCGGTAGACGTCGTGCGGAATCTGCTCTGACTTGGGCAGTATCAGCTCGTTGTTCTCGTCGTCTACGAGCAGCACCTCGCGCTTCCAAACCTGGTAAACCTCGGCGCTGATAACCTGTCCTACGCGGTCCTTGTACTTGTTGTACAGGCTGTCGTGCTCAAGCTCGAGTATTTTCGAGGCCAAAGTCTGGCGCAGGTTGAGGATGGCCCTGCGTCCGAACTTGCTGAAGTCAACCTTCTCGCTCACCTCTTCGCCGACCTCATAGTCGGGTTCTATCTTCAGGGCGTCTGTCAGGGCTATTTCCTTGTTCTCGTCTTTTACCTCGCCGTCGGCTACGACTATGCGGTTGCGGTAGATTTCGAAGTCGCCCTTGTCGGGGTTGACGATGACGTCAAAGTTCTCGTCACTGCCGAATATCTTGGCTATGACGTTGCGGAAACTCTCCTCAAGCACGCTCATGAGCGTTGTGCGGTCGATGTTCTTGGTGTCCTTGAACTCCTTGAAGGTGTCGACCATGCTTACGGTTTCTTCATCTTTCTTTCTCGTTGCCATATATGTTTGTTGTTTATTTATTCTTTTTATAGTAGTTAAAGGAGTTTGAGTAGTTAGCGCTCCCTACGGTCGCTAAGTAGTTAAAGTCAAATGACATGTCCGTCGGGAGCGGCATTCAAGGAGTTAAGGAGTAATGAAGTTAAGGAGTTAAGACAATAGTCTTGATGGACATTTACTTTTCTTTCTTTCGCTTCTTCATCTTTTTTATCCATTCTCCTCTTGCCTTTCTATTGTCAAGGCATATCAAGCTCCCTTCTTTCGGGAGGGTTGGGGTAGGTTGATTCCTCCTTACTTAAAGCTGATAAGATACTTTGTGTACTTCACTTCGTCCATCGAGAATGTCTTGTCAACGTCCTCCATCGTGGGGCGCTTGGCGCCGTCCTTCTTTACTTTCTCGCGTACGGTGACGGTGAAGTTGCGGCCGTCAACGGCCTTGAGCACACCCTTGTGCTTCTTTCCCTCTGCGTCGAGCACCTCAACTTCCTTGCCCACAAAGTTGACATACTGCTGCGGAACCTTGAACGGTTGGCCCAGTCCGGCGCTTCCTACCTCAAGCTCGTAGTCCTCCTCGTCACGGCTCAGATGGTCCTCGATGTACTTGCTTAGCTGTACGCAGTCCTCAATCCATACGCCGTCGGCATGGTCAATCTCGACTACAATCTTGTCATCCTGACTGATTTCAACGTCTACAAGGAAATATTCCTTGTCCTTCAGCCATTCTTCAACTAAATTCCTTACTACGTTTTTGTCTATCATAAACGGGTATTTAAAATAAAATGAGGAGCTTCGCGAGCCCCTCATTCCACTGAACGGTGCAAATTTAGCAATAAAATCGCACCCTCACAAATATTTTGCCGTTTTTTATGCAAAATGTAATAACTCGGCGATTCTTTGTTAGCGGACAAGCAGACGAGTGACACGCAGATAAGGAGGTATGTTTAGTTGACAAGCAGATTTTGTTTAGCATACAAGTTGACGAGTGACAAGCAGACAAGGAGATTTGCCTGGTTGGCGCGCTTTTTTTACCTTTCAAAATGCCTTTCTCACCTTCTCACCCTCTTACTTTCTCACCTTCCCCGTATCTCTTTGATTATTAACGCATTATAAAAGGCCGTCTTTTGACTTGTAAAAGACGGCCTTTTGCATTGCGGTTGACGGCCTTTTGGAACGCAAAAGGCCACCTTTTGCTTTTTCATTCTATTTCGACAGCCTGCGTGGCGGTCTTGCCTTCGTCACGCTTCTTGGCGGAATAGCTTACGCTCAGTATCACCCCGATGTACGCGCAGTTGATAATCGTCGACGTACCGCCCTTGCTTATCAGCGGCAGCGGCTGTCCCGTTACGGGCACGAGGCCTACGGCTACGGCCATGTTGAACAGGGCCTGCACCACGAGCAGCAGGGCAAAGCCCATTATCAGCAGCGCGGGGAAGGTGTTGGCGCAGCGGTTGGCAATGCTTGCCGTGCGGAACAGCAGCACGATATACAGCATGCAGACGAATACCGCGCCCAGTATCCCGAGCTCTTCAATGATGATGGCGTAGATGAAGTCGGAGAAAGCCTGCGACAGGAAGTCGCGCTCTACTGAGTTGCCGGGCCCCTTGCCTATGACGTTCGACGAGGCGATGGCTATGTTCGCGTGTGAAGTCTGTGCGTCCTTGCCGTTGATGTCGACATCCTCAGGCGCCACGTATTCATGGCTTAGGAAGTTGTCTATGCGGGCCTTCCACGTGTCGAAGCGGTGGAAAACCTTTTCAACCACGGTCTCGTCCTTCTGCGTCGCCTGCTCCACCATTGCCTTGTCTGGCGCCGAGGCGACATCTTTCGTGTTGTCGTGGCCGAAGAGCATTACCATCGAAACCACAAGGGCGAGCAGCAGCATGACCGTGCCAAGCAGCTTGCCGAGCTGTTGTCCGGGCACTTTCCCGATGAACATCATCAGGAAAATCACCGTACACAGCAGCACGGCCGTCGACAGGTTCTCGACCATGATTAGCGGTATGATGAACGCGCATACAATGAGTATGTACTTTATCGCCCGCTTGTCGGTGCCTGCGGGGGTCTGCATGGCGCTCAGGATTTGCGCCGTCGCGAGTATGAGTGTTCCCTTGGCAATCTCCGACGGCTGGAATTGTATGCCGAGAATCTCTATCCATCGTTGCGAGCCGTTGGTGCTTTCGCCCACGAAGAACACAACGATGAGCAGGATGAACGAGAGCAGCAGGGCAAACGGCGTTACTATCTTAAAGTACCGGCACTTGATGTTCATCGTGCAGACCATCACCACCACGCCCACGGCCAGCAGCGCGCAGTGCTTCAGTACGGGGCCGAGATAGTTGCCGGTCTTGAACGACAGGTTGCTCGAAGCGCTGAAAACCTCGATTATGCTGATAAGGCACAGGAAGAAAAACACCGACCAGATGACGGCGTCGCCCTTGAATTTGCTTTCTGTTACGTTGTCCTTGGACATTTATTCTGATAAGACTTAATAATTAGGAATAGAAGATTGAGTTAAGAGTTAAGAATTAAGAGTTAAGAAAATATGCCGCCGCCGGTTTCTTACTTAATGTTTACGTATCGCCAATCAAGAATTATAAAACCGCCCTTGTACGCTCAAAGCACGGGTATTTTTCTTAACTCTTAATTAGCTTACGCTGACTTTCAGTTCTTAACTCTTAATTTTTTACAGTTTCCTTACGAGCGTCTTGAACTGCTCGCCGCGGTCTTCCATGTTCTTGAACAGGTCGAAGCTGGCGCAGCAAGGGCTCAGCAGGACGGTGTCTCCTGGGCGTGCCATCTCGTAGCAGGCAGCCACGCAGTCTTTCATCGAGTGTGTGTCGCGCACCGGAATGCCCATTCCGTCGAAGAAGTTGTGCAGCTTCGTGTTGTCCGCTCCTAAGTAGACAAGGCCCGCGCACTTCTCTTTCACCAGGTCCTTTATGGCGTTATAGTCGTTGCCTTTGTCCTTTCCGCCAAGAATGAGGATGACAGGTGTCTTCATGCTTTCCAGTGCGTACCAGCACGCATCGACGTTAGTCGCCTTCGAGTCGTTGACGTATTGCACGCCCGCTACTTTCGTAACCTTCTCCAAGCGGTGCTCAACGCCGGGGAAGTCGCTCAGGCTTTTGCGTATAAACTCCTTCTTTATTCCGGCCACGTTAGAGGCTATTCCGGCGGCCAGTGAGTTGTATATGTTGTGCTTGCCGGTAAGGCTCAGCTCCTCTTGCTCCATGTTGAAGGGCGTGGGTTTCTCTATTTTGTACTGCCCCTCCTCGATGTATCCAATCGAGCCTACCTCCTTCAGCTCGGAGAACGGGTACTGTATGGCCTTTATGTCGTATTTGTTAAGCTCTCGCCTGATAATCGGGTCGTCGTTCCAATATATGAAAGAGTCATCCCCTGTCTGGTTTTGCAGAATGCGCATCTTGGCGTCCACGTAGTTCTGCATGCAGTTGTCGTAGCGGTCGAGATGGTCGGGCGTGATGTTGAGCAGGATGGCTATGTTGGCGCGGAAGTCGTACATGTTGTCCAGCTGGAACGAACTCAGCTCGATAACATAGTACTCGTGCGGGTCCTCGGCTACCTGCAGGGCAAGGCTGTTGCCGATGTTGCCTGCCAGTCCGACGTCATAACCGGCGCTCTTGAATATGTGGTAGATGAGCGAAGTGGTAGTAGTCTTGCCGTTGCTGCCCGTGATGCAAATCATCTTCGAGCGCGTGTAGCGGCCGGCGAACTCTATTTCGCTGATTATGTGTATGCCCTTGTCGGCGCATTTCCTTACCATCGGCGCGTCGTTGGGTATGCCGGGGCTTTTTATTATCTCGTCGGCGTTGACGATTTTCTCCTCCGTATGCCGGCCTTCCTCCCACTGAATGCCGTGGTCGTCGAGCAGTTTCTTGTACTTATCCTTGATGGCCGACATGTCGGATACGAACACGTCAAAACCTTCCTTCTTGGCTAATACGGCGGCTCCGGCGCCGCTTTCGCCTGCTCCGAGTATTACTATTCGTTTCATGTTATTTGTTATTTTAGTTGACAAGCAGACGAGTTGACAAGTAAACGAGGAGATTTGCCTTGTCCGTTGACATGGAGTAATCTCCTTGTCTGCTTGTTTACTCGTTTGCTTGTCTGCTTTTTCTCATCTTACTTTCAGCGTTATTATTGTCAGGGCGGCGAGGATTATCGTCACAATCCAGAAGCGGATGGTGATTTTCGACTCGTGAACGGCGCCCTTGGGTTTCTTGAACAGGTACTTGATTTCGGGGTCAAGCTGCTCCTGTTGGGTGCGGAACGTGTCGTGCAGGGGGGCCCGCTTGAACATGCGCTGCTTCACTCCGCGGCGCGTGCCGAGCTTGGCGTACCACACTTGCATTATCACACTCAGGCTCTCTACGAAGAATATGCCGCACAGGATGGGCAGCATAAGCTCCTTATGGATGATGATTGCGCATACGGCTATTATTCCGCCGATGGTCAACGAGCCGGTGTCGCCCATGAATACTTGCGCCGGATAGGCGTTGTACCACAGGAAACCGATGAGCGCGCCTACGAACGCGCACATGAACACCACAAGCTCCTGAGAGCCCGGTATGTACATGATGTTGAGGTAGGCGGCGTATTCAATGTGGCTGCTTACGTAGGCGAAGATTCCTAAGGCGACGCCTATTATGGCCGAGTTGCCCGCGCACATGCCGTCCATTCCGTCGTTGAGGTTGGCTCCGTTGGATACTGCCGTGACGACGAAAATGGTCATGACGACGAACAATATCCAGCCGGCGACGTGCTTGTACTTGCCGCAGAAGCTCATGATATTGGCGTAGTCAAGGTTGTGCCCCTTGACGAAGGGGATGGTGGTCTTGAGCGATTTTTGAGCCTCGGGCCTGTGTTTCACCACCATTTCCTGTCCGTTCTGCCTCTCTATGGCCAGGTTTTCGTTGATTTTCGCGTCGGGGCTGTACCATAGGATAAGGCCTACAATCAGTCCGATACCTACCTGCCCTATGATTTTGAACCGTCCCGGCAGGCCCTCCTTGTTGTGGCGGAATATCTTGATGTAATCGTCCATGCCGCCTAAGAAGCCAAGCCACAGCGTCGTGACTATCATCAGTATGAGGTAGATGTTGCGCATACGGCCCAGCAGGAGCACTGGCACGAGGATGGCCACGATGATTATCACGCCGCCCATCGACGGCACTCCTATCTTGTTTACGCCGAAGGGGTCGATCTTGGCGTCGCGCTGTGTCTCGGTGATTTGCTTGCCCTTGAGGTACTTGATGAACTTCTCGCCGAACCATGCCGATATGATCAGCGACAGTATCAGCGCCAGCAACGAGCGGAACGATATGTATCCCCACATGTGGGAGCCCGGTATGCCGAACTGTTCGAGGAATCGGAATAGATAGTATAGCATTTTATTGTCAGGAGTTAAAGGATTTATTGGAGTTATAGCTCGCCGCGCTCACAGAGGAGTTAAAGGCTAATGCCTTGCCGCTTGCCGGACTCTTGATTTTTACCTATTAATTCTTCGTTTTATAATTCATGGCCTTTCGCCTTGTAAAAGGTGGCCTTTTGCCTTGTAAGAGACGGTCTTTTGCAACCTCATTTGCGGCCTTTTGCAAACCGCTTGTTTAATAGGGGTTTGACGGATAGGCGTGATTGGGCTGATAAGTCTGATACGCCGCCATCGAAACTGTTTGATTCTTCACTCTTTTCTCTTTACTTTCCACTCTTCATTTTTCAATTCTTGAATATTTCTTGCAGCACCTCCTTGTCGTCGAAGTGGTGTTTTACGCCCTTTATTTCCTGGTAGTTCTCGTGTCCCTTGCCAGCCACGAGTATTACGTCCCCTTTCGTTGCCATCATGCATGCGGTGCGTATAGCCTCGCGGCGGTCGGCAATGCTTATCACCTTCTTCATCTGTTGCGCGTTAAGTCCGGCCAGCATGTCGTTGATGATGTCCTGCGGGTCTTCGAAGCGGGGGTTGTCACTTGTTATGATAACCTTGTCGCTCTGCCTTACGGCCTCCTGCGCCATGAGCGGCCTCTTGCCCTTGTCGCGGTTGCCGCCGGCGCCGCATACTGTTATCACGTGCCCCTTGCCGTTGAGCACTTCGTGTATTGCCTTGAGCACGTTCTCGAGCGCATCGGGCGTGTGGGCGTAGTCCACGATGGCCACATAGCCCTCGGGCGAGTGAACGGGGTCCAGCCTTCCGCTGACACTTTTCAGCGTGCTCATGACCACGAGCACGTCCTCAGGCTTCTCTCCCAGCATGACGGCAGTGCCGTATACTGCCAGCAGGTTGCTTACGTTGAACTTCCCGATGAACTGTACGCCCACCTCGCGGCCGTCAATCTCGAGATACATGCCGCCGAAGTGGCACTCGAGTATTTTGGCGCGGAAGTCGGCCATGCGTTGCGTAGAGTATGTCTTGACCGTCGCCTTGGTGTTCTGCACCATCACCATGCCGTTCTTGTCGTCGGCGTTTGTTATGGCAAAGGCGCTTTTGGGCAGGCCGTCGAAGAAGGCTTTTTTCGCGTCGCGGTAGTTCTCGAACGTCTTGTGGTAGTCAAGATGGTCGCGTGTCAGGTTGGTGAATATGCCTCCGGCAAACTTGAGCCCGCCAATTCTCTTCTGGGCAATGGCGTGCGAGCTGCACTCCATGAAGGCGTATTGGCAGCCGGCCTCGACCATTCTTGCCAGCAGGCGGTTAAGCTCTATGGGGTCGGGAGTTGTGTGGTCGGCAGGTATCTGCTCGTCCTCTATGTAGTTGCAGACGGTCGACAGCAGTCCGCACTTATACCCCAGCTTGCGGAACATATTATATAATAAGGTGGCGATGGTGGTTTTTCCGTTGGTGCCCGTAACGCCCACGAGGCGTAGTTTGCGCGACGGGTCGCCGTAGAATGTAGTCGCCGCTTCGCCCACAGCGTCTTCCGTCGACTTTACCTGTACGTAGGTTACCCCGTCTTTAGTCTCCTCGGGCATGTCCTCACACAGTATGGCAGCCGCTCCTTGGTCAATGGCCTTGCCTATGTATGCGTGCCCGTCGGTCTGGGTTCCCTTCATTGCTACGAACAGATGGCCGGCGCCTACGCGGCGTGAGTCGATATCCACGCCGGTTATTTCCACATCCGTGCTGCCCGTAATGTTGACGGGCCGGATATTCTTGATAATCTCTTTAAGTTCCATACTTATGTCTTTTTATATTTATTCCTTGTCAGGAGCCTTGCTTGTCGTGGCTGCTCTTCCTATATCTCCAGCTTTAGCGTGCATCTGTCGCCCTTCCTTATCCTGTGTCCGGGCGGCAGGCTCTGGTGCGTTACCTTGCCCCGGCCGTATATCTTGACTTTCACTCCGCGGCGCTCCAGCGCGTAGACGGCGTCGCGCGCGCCCATTCCCGTCACGTCAGGCACCTCGTTGTCGGCGCATGCAGGCTTATGTTCAAGCGTCATTTTCTTAGGACTCCATTCAGCCTTTCCCCATATCGGGTGCCCGTCGGTAGGGCTAAGGCTCCAGTTCTTGTACGCGTCAATGCCGAGATACTTCAGCACGTAGTCGGCCGCAACGAGGTCGCCGCTCTTCACTTCGGGAATGAATATCGACAAAGAGTCGCGTGCGTCGGCAACGTCGAGCTTCAGGCTTTGTGCCATTATTCCCTCTGCTATGTTGTGGAACACCAGCGCGCTGAAACCGCTCGACGCCGGCAGCCCCGGCTTCTGTATGCACACGATGCAGCTGTAGCGTGGAGCGTCGGCAGGGAAGAAGCCCACAAAGCTGAGCAGATAGTTCATCGTGCCCGACTTATAGCCGCTTAAGCCCTTGGATATTTGCGCCGTTCCGGTCTTGCCGGCTACCTTGAACGACGGCGAACCGGCCTTTTTGCCGAGGCCCTGGCTTACTACATGCTCAAGGATTGTCTGTATCTCGCGCAGCGTCTTTTCCTTACATATACGCTGCTTGATGACCTGCGGCGGGAATTCCTGTATCACCTGGCCGTCTTTCTCCACAGCCTTTACGAAGCGGGGACGCATCATCGTTCCGTTGTTTGCTATGGCATTGTAGAACGTAAGGGTTGAAATCGGCGGCACCTGGGTCTCGTATCCTATGCTCATCCAAGGCAGGGCGGTCTTGCTCCAGTTTACGTATTGCCCGCGGCTGTTCTTCTTCGGCATGCGGATACGTGGCGGAGCGTAGCCCACGATGGGCAGTTTCAGGTCTTCGCGGATACCGATACGGTCAAGGCCTTGCACGAATTTCTCGGGGTTCTTGCCGTAATATTTGTCTATTATACGGCTCACTCCGATGTTTGAACTGTACTCAAGCGTCTGCGGGAGCGTGAGCACCTGGTATCCGCCACGGTGCCAGTTGTGGTCGCGCATCTTGGCTCCGTACATGTCCCAGATACCGCTTCCGGTGTCTACGGTATATGTCGTGTCCACCACTCCGTCGTCAAGCGCCACCATAAGTGACGCCGTCTTGAACACAGAACCAGGCTCAAGCAGGTCGGACACGGCGCTGTTCTTTATCTCGTAATACTCTCCGTCGGCGCATTTTGTCATGTTTACTATGGCCTTGATGTCGCCGGTTTTCACCTCCATTACTACCGCAACGCCCACGTTGCCGTTGACTAATTTCAGCTCGTCGATGAGCGCACGCTCGGCCAGGTCTTGTATGTTGACGTCAATTGTGGTAACAATGTCGGCGCCGTTGACCGGATCTTGTATGGTTATGTCGAGGAACTTGCTTCTTACTTTCTGGCGGCTTATTTTGCCCATCTTGCCTCTCAGTATGGAGTCATACGACAATTCAAGACCGAACTGAGCGGTGTCCTTTGCGCCGAACAGGTCGCCGATTGTACGCTTTGCAAGTGAACCGAACGGCCGTTGGCGTGCGTTGAACTTTTCATAGTGGAACCCACCCTTGTTGGCTGACAGGTTGAAGACGGGCAGCTGCTTTACTTCCGAGAAGGTGTTGTAGCTCACTCGTCCACGCCATACGGGCCAGTGGCGGCTGCCCTTGGCGCGTCCTTCCTCGAGGTGGCGCTTGAACTCGGCTGCCGTTTTTGTCGGGAATATGTCGTGCAGGCCCATACATATACTGTCAACCTTGGCTTCCCAGAGCGAGTCGCGTGTCTCGTTGTCGTCGCCTCCGGCCTTGAAGTCCATGAACATGCGGAATTCGGGCAGCGAACTGGCCATCAGCCGTCCGTCACAACTAAGGATGTTGCCTCTTATGGGCTTTACGTCAACGCTGTCGCGCACGAGTCTCGAGGCCACGTCCATCCAATAGTCGCGCTTTACCGTTGCTATGTACGCCACCTTGATGATTACCACCAGGCCGACGGCAAGCATTGCGTAGGCTACAACTTTATATCTCTTTATTATTTTCTTTCTGTCAAACAAGCTACTCATTTTCAGGCACTGTTATTATGTAAGGTGGCTGGGTGGGGATTTTCAGGACGCTGTCCTTGTTGTTTTTCAACATGTCCAGCACATTGCTTTCGCGGCACATTTCGGTAAGTTCGCTCGAACTTGCCAGTGCCTTGTACTTCGCGTCCTTCAGTTCCGTCTTCAAATGGTCTATCTCTATGAGGTCCTGCTGGCAGTTGTATCTGTTTGATATATACACCATCGTGAACACCGCGATGATTATTATCACGCCGATTTGCCTCCTGATTACTTCTGTCGTAAGGAAGTCTCCGCCCAGGATTTTGCGCAGGGTGTCGCCCGCCGATGGTAGCGCGTCCTCCTCGGTGGCCTGTTCCCTTATCGCTTCTTTTAGCTGCGATGGCGCAGGCTCCTTGTGCCTGTCGTCTTCCAGGGGCTGCTGTTTCTCCTCTTTTATTATGTTTTCGTCGCTCATTCTTCTACATTCTTCTTTTCCGCTATCCTGAGCTTTGCGCTCCTGCTGCGTGGGTTGCTCTCTATTTCGGCGTCGCTTGGCGTCACCACCTTGTTGTTGACGGCCGTGAACGGTGTACTTACCCGCCCGAAGAAGTCTTTTTCCGTCTCTCCCGTTATGTTGCCGGTGCGTATGAAGTTCTTTACGATACGGTCTTCCAGGCTGTGGTAGGTTATCACCGAGAGACGCCCTCCGGGCTTCAGCAGCTCGGCCGAGGCGTTGAGCATTGCGCCAAGGGCGCCCAGCTCGTTGTTGACATTTATCCTCAATGCCTGGAACATACGTGTGATGTCCTTCTTTTCGCGTTCGCGCCTGAACAGGTTGGCCGTGGAGTTGATTAGGTCTTGGGTGGTTTCGATGGGCTTTACGGCCCGTGCCTTGACTATTGCGGCGGCTATCCGGCGGGCGTTTCTCAGTTCCCCGTACATGTAGAACATGTTGGCCATCGGCTCTTCTGGCATTGTGTTGAGCAGCTCGGCTGCCGTAATGCCGTCGCGCCGGTTCATGCGCATGTCGAGAGGGGCGTCGAAACGGAAGGAGAAACCGCGCTCCGCATCGTCGAAGTGGTGGCTCGACACGCCGAGGTCGGCTATCAGTCCGTCGATATGCTCCACGCCGTAGTATCTCATCCAGTTCTTTATGAACTTGAAGTTGCTTCGTATGAACGTGAACCGTCCGTCGCCTATGATGTTGCGTTCGGCGTCGGCGTCCTGGTCGAAGCCGAACAGGCGGCCGTTGCCGCCCAGCCTGGAGAGTATCTCGCGGCTGTGTCCTCCTCCTCCGAAGGTTACGTCTACGTAAGTCCCGTCGGGACGTATGGCGAGCCCGTCAACGCTTTCCTTGAGCAATACGGGCACATGGTATGTATCTGCAGTGGTTGTCATATCGTGTCGTCGGTCAGTCGTTTAACATTGAGTGCCGGCCTGAGGCGTGTCTGCAGGGCCTTCACTCATGATAGCCTCGATGGCCTTGCCGAACTCGCCAGGCTCCATGAACGGTTTTCCTGCGTTCTCTCCGCTCCATATCTCGATGGAGTCGTCCATGCCGATGAACTTTATCGCCTGGCTTATTCCGGCCATCTTCATGTATCTTTTGGGAATAAGGAAACGGCCGTTGGCGTCGAGCGTTATGGCCTCGGCGTCGGCAACGAACTGGCGGAAAATGCTTTGGTGGCGGCTGTCCCACCTGTTCAGGCGGGTTCTTAGCAGGTCAATCTGCATGTTCCATACGCTTTCGGGATACAGCACGAGGCATGGCTGGAACACGTCCTTGCGCATGACGAGGCTTGTCTCGCCGGCGCTTTGCAGCTCCTTGCGGAACGACGCCGGCAGGAAAGCCCTTCCCTTTGCGTCTGTTTTTGCTTCAATGCTTCCTAAAAAACGTACCATTCCCGATTAATCCTATCAGCAGGCAAAGGTAAGGAAAAATCCCCACATCGCACCACTTTTCACCACAAAAGTGCAAATATTTATTCTTTGAATAAAATAAGCTCGCTGATGCGTCTTTGTTTTAGTGTTCCGTAAATGTTGACAAGGCGGTTTGCCGGCCATTGTCAGCATGCCGTTTGTCCGTTGTCGGGGTGTAATTGTTATGACGGTTTGTGCTGAATATTTATGCAATTCGGCGTGTGCTGAAATGCCTTCCGCCGTCACGTTAACGCTCCAGGAAGGCCGTCGGCCGTCACGAAGCTGCCTTTCGGCCGTGAAAACGTCGAAATTCAGCTGCTTTTATAACATCTTGAAAATCAGTTGGTTGTGCTGTTTGTGAAGTAATGTGAAGTAACTTTACACGCTTGTTAACCGTTATTTTGTCATGTGTAGATTGCAGAATAAGGCTTGAAAGTGACCTTTTATGCCTGCGAAAGACGGCTTTTTGCATTGTAAAAGGCCGTCAATGGCCGTGCCAAAGGTCGTCTTTGGCATTTCAATTGACGGTCTTTGACGTTGCAAACGATAAAAATCCGCCATTTCATCGCTTGTTTTTGACTCCACGGTTTCTATTTCGTAAATTTCTTTTGTCAAGACTTTTGATTTTCGTTAATGCATGTTTATGCGTCGGTAATGTATAAATATGCATTGCCGGCGGTTGCCGCGTGACTGACGGTTGACAATCAGGCGCCACGTATTTATGAAACTGGTCCGTCTGTAAACGCTGCGTTCCGCTCTTTCTGGGCGTCGCTGCCGGTTTATGTTATTCGTATTGTGGTGCCCGGTCGTTGCGCTTTTGTTACAAAATAGTGTATTTTCTGATGTTTTTCTTTAAAATCTGTATGTTTTTGAAAAACTTGCATTATTTTTGCACATAATAAGCTACGTCTCGGCAGTTTCAAGCGAGCTTGTCCGTGCCGACTTGCCTATTATATAAGATGTTAGTATCATAGATGATGGAAAAAATCACTGAGAGAACAATCGACATACGTGAAATCCTCAAAGGCAAGATGGGAGCTAAAGCCAAGTATGTGCCGGCGCCGCTGGTCAAATGGCTTGAGCGCATTGTTCACCAGGACGAGGTCAACGACTTCCTGTGGCAGAACCGCGACCTTGCGGGCGTGCCTTGGCTCGAGTCGTGCCTGCGTTACCTCGACGTTACGCTTGACGTAGTCGGGGAGGAGAACCTGCCCCCGAAGGATGACGGCCGTCTGTACACCTTTGTCAGCAACCATCCGCTCGGCGGACAGGACGGCGTTGCCCTCGGCGCCATCATCGGCCGCCGTTATGACGGGAGGCTGCGCTATCTCGTTAACGACCTGCTAATGAACCTGCCGGGCCTTGCCCCGCTCTGCATACCCATAAACAAGACCGGGCAGCAGAGCCGCAGTTTCCCCGCGATGGTTGAGGCCGGTTTCCACGGCGACAACCATATTATAATGTTCCCCGCCGGCATTTGCTCGCGCAGGATTGACGGGAAAATCCATGATTTGCCGTGGAAAAAGACTTTCATAACCAAGAGCGTCGAGACACACCGTGACGTAATACCAATACATTTCGGCGGTCGCAACTCCGATTTCTTCTACAACCTGGCAAACGTGTGCAAGCGTTTGGGCATAAAATTCAACATCGCCATGCTGTACCTTGCCGACGAGATGTACAAGAACCGCCACAAGACGTTCCGCGTTGCCTTCGGTAAGCCTATACCGTGGCAGACGTTCGACAAGTCGCGCACGCCAGCGCAGTGGGCCGGCTACGTGCAGGACATCGTATATAAACTGTAATTTACCGACTCCGTACGAGATTACCAATATCAACAACAACCATCAACAGCTTGATAAAATGGAACAAGACATCATCCTTCCGATAGACAAGGAAGTGCTCAAGAGCGAACTTACGCCGGACAGGCAGTTGCGCATGACCAACAAGAGCCATAACGAGATCTACATAATCACGGCGCACAACGCGCCGAACGTGATGAAGGAAATAGGCCGCCTGCGCGAAATCGCATTCCGTGAGGCCGGCGGCGGCAGCGGCAAGAGCATGGACATAGACGAGTTCGACACGTGCGACAACTGCTATAAGCAGCTCATCGTATGGAATCCTGAGGAGGAGGAAATAATCGGAGGATACCGTTATATGCTGGGATGCGACGCTGATATTGACGCTGACGGCCAGCCCGTGCTCGCCACAAGCCACATGTTCCACTTCTCTGACAAGTTCATGAAGGACTACATGCCTTGGACTGTGGAGCTCGGACGCTCGTTTGTCGCCACCGAATACCAAAGCTCCAAGATGGGCGCCAAGAGCCTTTTCGCCCTTGACAACCTGTGGGACGGCCTCGGGGCGCTCACCGTCATACGCCCTGATATAAAGTATCTGTTCGGCAAGATGACGATGTATCCTTCGTTCGTGCGTAAGGGCCGTGACATGATTCTGTATTTTCTTAAAAAGCATTTCAACGACCCCGACAACCTCATAATCCCGATGGAACCGCTTAAAATAGAAACAGACGAGGCTGAACTGGAGCGTCTTTTCTGTGAAGACACGTTCAAGGAGGATTACAGGATACTGAACCGCGAGGTGCGCAGGCTGGGCTATAACATCCCGCCGCTTGTCAATGCGTACATGGGACTCAGCCCGACGATGAAGATGTTTGGCACTGCCATCAACTATGGTTTCGGCGACGTGGAGGAAACCGGCATACTTATCGCCGTTGACGAGATACTCGAGGAGAAGCGCATACGCCATATCGACTCGTTCATTAAGGAGCATCCGGAGGCTCTGCACATAACATCCGGGGCCAACAGCGTTATCTATAAAGACAACGGCAGCGGCGAGTAATCCGCCCAGTTTACGGGCGGACATGTTCCGTCCGGATGTGTATTCCCTGCCGTGAGGCACGGTTTCGCGCAGCCGCAGGCTCTGTCCTGCCGCCCGCCCAATGCGCTCATGCCTGTCGTGAAGCGCCGATAATTGTTCCTTGACACCATGAAGAATAAAACAACTACATTTCTTATAATCAATATCTATCAACCTTTTTTAATTTTTAAAGCCTATGAAAAATCTACAGATGTATATCAACGGAAAGTTTACCGAAGGCCGTTCGGGCAAGTGGATTGACGTACTTAACCCCTCGACAGAGGAAGTTGTGAGCCGCCAGCCTGACGGAACGGTGGAAGATGTGGCCGAAGCCGTAGACGCGGCTTACGCCGCGCAGAAGTCGTGGGCCAAGATTCCGGCATGCGAAAGAGCCGTTTACCTGCACAAGATGGCTGACGGAATACGTGCCAACTTCGACAAATTCCAGGAGATTCTGGTGCGCGAACAGGGCAAGACGCAGGCTCTCGCCGCTACCGAGGTGGGCGTTACGGCCACTTACTTCGACTATATGGCCGAGTTCGCGCGCCGCATCGAGGGCGAGATTATCCAGAGCGACGCCCGCAACGAGACCATGATGCTCTTCAAGAAGCCGCTCGGCGTGGCGGCAGGAATACTGCCGTGGAACTTTCCGTTCTTCCTTATAGCCCGCAAGGCGGCTGCCGCCCTCATCGCGGGATGCACCATAGTGATCAAGCCTTCGCAGATAACACCCGAGAACTGTTGCGAGTTCTGCAAGATAGTTGACGAGGTGGGGCTGCCCGCCGGCGTGTTCAACGTCGTTACTGGCCGCGGCTCTCTCGTGGGCAACGCCATGGCTTCTAACCCCAAGGTGGCTATTGTCAGCCTTACGGGAAGCGTCGGCGCGGGTACGAAAATCATGGAGGCAGCCGCTCCCAACATAACAAAAGTGAGCCTTGAGCTGGGCGGCAAGGCTCCGGCAATAGTATTCCCGGACGCCGACCTCGAGCTTGCTGCGCAGGCAGTACTCGAAAGCCGTATCGGCAACAGCGGCCAGATATGCAACAATGCCGAGCGTCTGTACGTGCATAAGGACGTGAAGAAGGAGTTTACCGACATACTTTTGAAAAAGTTTGAGGCCGTTAAGGTGGGCGACCCCGCCGTCATGAAAGACGCCGACATGGGGCCGCTCGTTGAGAAGCGTGCCCTCGACAGCGTGATGGAAAAGGTTGATCGCGCCGTTAAACAGGGCGCTAAAGTGCTCTGCGGAGGCCACCGCGTCGGTGAAAAGGGCTATTTTTACGCTGCTACTTTGCTTGATGACGTTAAGCAAGACTTCGACATCGTGCATGAGGAAACGTTCGGACCGGTGCTTCCTATCATCGAGTTTGACAACATAGACCAGGTAATCGAATGGGCCAACGACGTTGAATACGGCCTTGCCTCGTCAGTATTCACCAAGGACATCGACACCGCCACCCGCATGTGTCGTGAACTGGAGTTCGGCGAGACGTATATCAACCGCATGCACTTCGAGGCCATCCAGGGCTTCCATGCCGGCGTGAAGAAGTCGGGAATAGGCGGAGCCGACGGCAAGCACGGCCTTGAGGAGTACCTCAGTACGCATGTAGTATATCTCGATACACATTATGAATAATTCCAAAAGGCGGTCTTTTGCCTTCTAAAAGGCCGTCTTTTACACGCCAAAAGGCCACCTTTCGAGCCTCGAAAGGTGGCCTTTTGTATTGCCGTTCGTAACGTCTTGTTTATCAATAACTTATAAATCTCACCTTTTCACCTTCTCACTTTCTCACCTTTAAATGCCTTTCCTCACCTTTTCACCTTCTCACTTTTTCACCTTTAAATGCCTTTCCTCACCTTTTCACCTTCTCACTTTTTCACCTTTAAATGCCTTTCCTCACCTTTTCACCTTCTCACTTTTTCACCTTTAAGATGTATCCTTTCTTTATTACGGCCTCAATCGCCACGGTAGGGTCGGCCTTAAGGGCACGGCGCAGGTAAGTTATCTGCACGTTGAGGGCCATCGAATTGGCGTAAGAATCGTCGCCCCAGACCTCGGAAAGCAGTTCTTCGCGGCTCACGAGAGTGTTCTTCCGTACGGCGAGCAGGCGCAGTATTTCGGCCTGGCGGCTGGTTATTATAACCTTTTCAGAACCGTGGCGCAGCTCGTTGAATGGATAAAAAAAGTCGGTTTCACCGAGTTTTATGGCCTCGCCCTCGGTCGGTTCACTTGCCGGAGGCTGCTTCATCTCGTATATCATGTTCTTCATGAACTCGTGGCGGATACGGTCAATGCGCTTTTGGATGATGATTGTCTTAATCTGGTACGCCATGCAGAACGCCAATACCAGCACAAGCAGGACGCTGCCTGCCAGTTGCCAGGCCATCGACCGCAGCACGTTGCCTGGTTTTACCGTTACGCTGAACGCCACGCCGACAAATTCCAACGGATTGGTGGAGTAGCGCACGTCGAGCCGGTTGCCGAATGTTCCGCTTGTCGTGAACACCGGGTGAGCCATGTATCGGTTTGTTTTGTAGAAGCGAAAGGCTGCGGTAGTATCTTGTCCGGCGGTAGTCAACAGCGAGTCTATGTGGTGCTTGTCCGTCTTTTTTACGTTCCATGCTACGTATCTGTTGGCAAGGTCTATGCCGTTTGCCAGTTCGATGTTGCCCAGTTTTACCCTGCGCTTTATGCCAGGAAGTTCGTATGTAACTTCTGAATTTACCGTTTTCTTTACCGTTTTGCCTTTTCCTTTCCTGTTGTCAAGGTTCACTTTGATGTAGATATGCGTTTTGGGCTGCTCTACCGAATCCCTTTCGGCCATGTAAAACCGGTACAGTTCTTCTTGTTCCACTGCTTTTGTGCATTCCGTTTTGAGCTTTTCGATGTTCAGCTCAATGGCGTATCTGTACTGGTTCATCAGCCAATAGCCCTGCACACAGAGTATCAGCGCCATCGTGGCGATGCTCAATATCCATACCGTTTTTATTCTTTTGTTCATCAGTAAAACGTTGTTTTAATGGTGCAAAGATAATGCAAACGAGAGGAAAGTGAGCTTGCTCACAATTTCCCGAGTGCAGTTTATCTTATGCAAAGATACGGAAAAACACGCACGCGCATACCTCTAATAATATTTTAGTAATACATTTGGGTAATAAGAGAGTAATATAAATCATTGATTTTATCGGTTAATTGTCGTAACTTTGCGAAAAAACCATAAATACTTCATGATATGTCAAGAATTGTTTTATCGTTGGCGGCGCTCCTGGCTGCCGTCGCCGCCACGGCGCAAATCACCGTTTTTCAGCCTATAGACCTTGAGGCGGGCGAGCCGTGCGACACCATGCGCTACGTTGTTTATTATGACTTGGCGTTCGTCGAGGACACTACCGATGCCGCCGACAAGCCCATCAACGAGATGATGCGCCTCGAAGTGGGCGACCATGTGCAGTATTTCTACAGCAACAAGTCGTTCCAGGCCGACTCGGCTAACGCCATAGTGATGAAGAACGGCGGTAATAATTATAACGGCGATGGGCTGATTCAGTGGCGGTTGTACAAGAATTACCCTGCCGTGGGCAAGACTTCGCTGCTCGAGAAGTTCGGCATGGACCGCTTCGTGTGCACCGAAGACTATGCCGCGCCAGCCTGGCAGCCCGTGGCCGACAGCTCGGCGGTAATCCTCGGCTATCAATGCAGCATGGCCGTGGCCACGTATAAGGGGCGCACCTGGTACGCATGGTATGCCGAGGACATACCTCTCGACGCGGGACCGTGGAAACTCGGCGGACTGCCCGGCCTTATCCTGCGAGCCTACGACGCGCAAAAGCACTACGATTTCACCGCCGCCGGCATTGTCAATGCCGACCCGCAGGCGCTTATATATTATAAAGGTGGAAAGTATGAGCCCGTAAACCGCAAGACGCTCAACGGCATTTACCGCCGCTACTACGCCGACCCCGTGGGCTATATCACCAACAACCCGAAGATTACCGTGCGTTATCGGGACGAGTTCGGCAACGATATACCAAGCCCGAAGAACGAGCCTTACAACCCCATTGAGAAGTAGACGGGCAGGAGCCCCCTCCCAACCTCCCCGAGGGGAGGAGCCGGATAGCGTACTGATGACGGGCAGACGAGGAGAAATGTTCAGTCGACAAGTCGACGAGAGACAAGCAGACAAGGAGAAATGCTTTGCTGTCAGCATGCCTTTTTCACCTTTTCACCCTTTCACTTTTTCACCTTTAAAAGTTCCCTTCTCGGCCTTTTCGTAACTGCTTGATAATCAGTGGTTTCCTGAAAGACGGCAAATCACGTTGCAAAAGGTGGCCTTTTAGGCGCTGAAAGACGGCCTTTCGGACGGTAAAAGACCGCCTCTTGCAAAACGCCTTGCAGTTAACGGATGTCTTACTGTGCGTAGGCGGGGAGAAAGAAGGCCGTGAGGTATAAGGTGATTTAAGTGTTAAACCGTAATAATTTTACCCCCCCCAATGACATTTTGAGTAAATATTGCTATCTTTGCGGTAATTGTATAATGAAAAAATGACGCTTATGAGAAATATGTCAGCAGTGCTTTTCGCAGCCGTTTTAATGCTGCCCGCAGCGGTAAAGGCCGGCGTGGAGAGCTTCAATTTCCGCATGAAACAGGAGGTTTGCGACACAGTGAGGTACGAGATTGCCTATGATATGACCTTCGTCAAGGGTGTGTGGACCGATAAAGTGGACACGCTTACCGAGCCGATGCGCCTCGAGATAGGCGACAGATGCATGCGCTTTTTCAGCTATGCGGCGTTCCGCAGCGACTCGCTCAATGCCGTCAATGCCGCAAACGGCAGCTCGGCGATGCTCTTCGGTGAAAATGTCTCGTGGCAGGTGTATAGGAATTACCCCAAGGACGGCTGCTTCACGTTCCTTGACGACGTGGCCGGCGTAAACTATTTCGCCGTTACCGAGCCGGTGAAACTGCCTGAATGGACACCTGTGCAGGACAGCGTCGCCACTGTCCTGGGCTATAAATGCCGTCTTGCCACGGCATCGTATAAAGGGCGGAAGTGGTTCGCCTGGTATGCCGATGAAATCCCGATGGATGCTGGTCCGTGGAAGCTCGGCGGCCTGCCCGGCCTTATCCTCCGCGCGTATGATGCTAAACGGCAGTACGTTTTCGAGGCTACGGGCCTTCGGAACGTTACCGAGCCAAAGCCGATGATGTACCAGGGACTTGACTATGAGCCAGTAAGCAACGCCACGCTGGTAAAGGAGTATAAACGCTATAATGCCGACCCGTTCGGCTACGACCGCCTTTACAATCCAGATGTGGTCATCGTAACCGACGACGGCAGCGGCAACCCGCTGCCTGCCCCAAAGAACATACCGTTCATCCCGATAGAACTTCAATAAATAATAGGTGTAATATGAAAAAATGTTTGATTAGCATTATGGCCGTCGTCAGCCTGCTGCCAACATGCGCCTTGGCAGGAACCGACGGTTTCAGGAACACCATGCGGCAGGAGGTTTGCGACACGGTGAGGTATATGGTGGCGTATGACATGACCTACGTCAACGATACGACAAAGGCCGAATGGGAACGTAAAACCGAGCCGATGCGACTCGAGATAGGCGACAAAAGCACCAAGTTTTACAGTTATACGGCATATCTTGAAGACTCGCTCAACGCTAAAAGGGAGGCTCGGGGCGAGCAACTGGCCACTTATACGGCCGATGTTACGTGGCAGGTGTACCGTGATTATCCTAAGGAAGGCAGCTTTACGTTCCTTGACGACCTGATAGCGATGAACTATTATGCCGTCACCGAACCGATGAAATCGCCCGAATGGACACCCGTAGCGGACAGCACCGCCACGATACTTGGCTATCAATGCCGCCTCGCAACGGCATGGTACAAAGGGCGACGGTGGTTCGCCTGGTATGCCGATGACGTCCCGATGGACGCCGGACCATGGAAACTCTGCGGTCTGCCCGGCCTTATCCTCCGCGCGTATGACGGCGGGCGGCAATACGTCTTCGAGGCTACGGCCATGCGGAATGTGACCGATGGCACGCCTATAATGTATCAAGGTCTTGACTACGAGCCTGTTACTTTCGACCAGCTGATGACGCAATACGAGCGTTATTACGCCGACCCGATAGGTTATCTTGCGCTTTTCACGCCGGGAATGATGACCGCTGACGACGGAAAGAGCGCATCTGAACTGAATACTCCTAAGAACCTGCCGTTCAATCCGATAGAACTGGCGGAGTAAATTGTGACTGATAAATATTGATTCAATGAGAAAACTGCTATTCATTCTTGTTCTTGTGGCGCTTGCTTTGCCGTCTTTCGGGCAGACAACGGTGACCGGCGAGGTGTTCGATTCGCTTTCCTTGAAGCCCGTTCCGAACGCCGCCGTTACGCTGATGCGTGACGGTAAGACCGTAAGTTTTGCCCGTTCGGGTGCTGACGGACGCTTTGAAGTCAGGGCAAAGACGGGCGACAGGGTGCAGGTGACGTGCCTCGGGTACATGAAAAAGAGCGTAACAATCACTGAGGGACAGAAGATTGAGGTGTCGTTGACGCAAAAGGCTTTCATGTTGAAGGAGGTTCAGGTGAAGGGAACGCCCGTGTTCGGACGGCAGGACACCATCGTTTTCGACCTGAAACGCTATGCCGGGCAGCGCGACAACTCGCTGAAAGACGTGCTGAAGAAGCTCCCCGGCGTTGATGTTGACAAGAACGGCAAGATAACTTTCAACGGAAAGGACATCACGAGGTTTACAGTTGAAGACCTCGATCTTACCGGCGGGCGTTACAACCAGCTGACAGAGGCGCTCAAGGCACGTGACGTTGACAAGGCGGAGGTCGTTGAGCACGACCAGCCCGTTAAGGCTTTGCAGGGCAAAGTGTTCACGGACGACGTGGCGATGAACATTAAGCTGCGTCCAGAGGCACGCGACAAGTGGATGTTTACGCTGCGTCCCGAGGTCGTGGTGGGCTTCCCCTTGAAGAAGACGAGGCCGCAGGGAGGCGCCGACGCATTGCAGATTGGCAAGCGGAGACAGTGGATGTACTCCGCTGACTACGACCAGTCGGGCAAGGACCTATCACGTAACGACCGTGTGCTGGCCACGGGCGGCATGTCAGCCTACGGCGCGGGGACGAGCGTTCCGGGGTGGTTTTCGGCGCCGACGCTCACCTCTCCGATAGATGAGGAGCGCGTACGTTTCAACCGTTCGGTAAACGTGACGGCGAAAAACACGCGCAAGACCAAGGGCGGAAGCGAACAACGGGTGACGGCGGGATATCTGCACACGGACGAAGAGCAGCAGACGGGCAACACGTCGGTGTATTATTTCGACGGCAGAGACCCCGTACAGACCGATGAAACCGATCGTTCCAGGATGAGGACGGACAGGATTTACGTCGATTTCAACCATAACACGAACACTCAACGGGCGTATGGTAACGAATATTTCAGTCTTACCGGAACGCTGACTGACGGCTACTCGACGTTCACCGGAGCCGAAGGCAACGACGTCAGGCAGCGGGTGAAGCTGCCCGAGATACAAGCCCAGAACACGTTTACCCGCCTGCTGACCCGCGACCGACACTCATGGACGGTCTACTCAACGCTCGACTTCCACTACGCGCCGCAGGAAATGACCGTTGACGGACAGACGCAGAAGCTGAACAACATACTTTATTATGCCGACAATTACGCCCTGCTGACGCTCAACCGCAAGTTTCTTACCCACCGTTACACTATCGGCGTAACGGCCGAGCACCTCAACCTGCAGGGCGGACACACGGCACTGACCGTGTACGGGCGGCCCACCTGGGAGTACAAACGCATGAAAACGGTGTTGAGGCTCGCCGTTCCCGTAAACTGGAAGATTCTGACCGAGCGCGGCGAACACTACCTTGACGCCTCGCCCTTGCTGTACGCAAACATCAAGAGCGGTCGCCGCGGCGAGTGGACACTTAGCTCGGGGTACAACATGTCGACAGGAAGTTTCTCGGATTATGCCGTCGGCAGCTATATGTCAGACTACCGCACGCAGGTGGTAAGGTCGGGTATTGTCCCACGTCAGGGCACGTTTCACGCCGGTTTTAGCTATGACTACAAGCGCCCAGTGACCGAACTTTTCATGAGTTTCGGCGCAAACTACAACTATAACCACGGCAACGTGATGACCGACATGACCATCACTGACGGGCAATACCTGCTCGAAACCGTTGCCAATGACTGGCACGGGCAGGCCGTTTCGGCAAAGGCGCTTGTGTCGAAGGGCTTTTTCGACATTCACCTGAAGACCAAACTTGAGCTTAACTATGCCTATGCCACAGGCCAGCAGCTGTCAGAAGGCTCAGTTACCGACTACGCTTCAAATGTATATTCGGCGTCGCCGGAAATCGTTTTTTCGCCGTCTTTCGGCATGTTTACCTATCGCGCCACATTCTCATTGAACAAGATGAAGACCGATGAAATGGGGCAAAACAGCTTACTCGACTGGACTCAGCGCCTCGCTTACACGCAGACGGTAGGCAAGGTGGATATCTCTATTGCCGCCGTTCATTACCGTAACGAATTGCAGTCGGCAGGAGTGATAAACACGCTTTTGGCCGATGCCGGCGTGGTATGGCGCCTGAAAAAGGTACGCCTGTCGGCCGACGTGCGCAACTTGTTCAACAAACGCCGATACATAGTCACCAATTACAGTGGTGTAATGTCGTCAACCAACTATTATGAGCTGCGTCCACGCGAGGTGATACTGACCGCGCAAGTGAGCATTTAGTATAATATAATAAGGTGTAATGCCCGCACCTGCCAAACGTATCATTATTAACGGTTTGGCGGTTGCGGGCATTCGGTTTTATAAAAGACGGTCTTTTGCTTTCCGAAAGACCGTCTTTTAGCCTGCAAAAGGTGGTCTTTCGCAAGATAAAAGGCCACCTTTTACAATGCCGTAAATTATGGCCTGATTGCCAGGCTGTTAGCTTACGGAATTAATTTTATGGCTGATTATGCGGGTAAATAACCGATAAGACATACGTAAAAGCTGTAAACAAATGTTTCTTAACGGTCTATTAAGTTATACTTATGTAATTAATGCAAATCTAAAGCATTTTCTTTAATGCGTGAAGTTTTTAATAAAGAAATTTTAAATCAAACATCTTTTTTAACTAAACGGGTAGATTAAATATTTTGTTTTAAACTTTTTTATTACATGTATAGGGTTTGATTATTATGGCAATGATAATTCGTCACTGCGACAAACTGCCATTATTTCTCTGCTTTTTATATCAATAGTGTAACTAAATAGACCGTTTAGTATGAAAAAACACGACGCATTTCTATTGTTAAGCCTATTCTTTTTTGCGCCAGTACAGGCTCAGAAGAGTAATGTTGCCAACCTTCAGTTGCCGCAAGTGGACGATCCTGTCATCTCGGAACCCGTAGACGGGGTTGTCGGCCATTCCACACGCGCGTCGGTAGAGCCGATGTATGATTATCCTGCAGGATTGAGTTGCCTCGGCACGCATTCGTCTGAGGAGGAGCCGGTGTGCAACTATCTTTCGCCAAACAAGAACTTTAATGGTGACCATTTCCTTTGGGCGCCGACAGGCAAGAAGGTAAATTACGTTAACACTACGCAGGGTTCGGCGACAGGTTACAACTGGACACTGCCCGGAACGAACGAGGGCACGGCTACGACACGTGACGCTTCGGTTACATATAAAGAGCTCGGACATTATCCTTTCCCGACACTTGAATGCTCTGATGCCGGTGGAGGCAAGGCCACTTACCAGGCGGAAGGCGAGATTCTCGTAAGTGGCAGGGCTGAAATAACCACCGCCAACTGCCGTAAATGGGGCGAGCTGGACGCAGGAGGAACGTACAGGCTCGGCAGTTATTCCCTAAATGGTGGGGCGGGATTTATCGGAGGCACTAACAGTGCAGGCATGAGCGGTTATGGAAACTTGTTTATGACATCACATGGCAATGCTCACATGACTGGAGTGAACGTTTATTTCGCGGCAATGCCTACAAAATACGAGCAGGGTCAGCAACTTTTGCTGTGTGTTTGGTATCCTACGGAGGGCGAAGACGGCAACCTTAAGCTTGACGGATTACCTCTCCAACCGGTATTTTTGCCAGTAAGCGAGATTCGTGAGACACGTGACGGCGAGATATCCGTTAAGAACGCGGCTGTTGCGGAGTTCCGTTTTGACGAGCCGTTACAGATTTGGGACAAACCGCTGTTCTTTGTAACGGTTGAAGGTTTCGGTACAGATCCTTCAAAGGCAGACGTCCGTATGCTACTCGAAATTAACGGACAAAACATTCCGGAAGAACACATGAGTAATCTGTTGGCTCACAACTCGTTCGTGAATTATAACGGTATGGGATATACTTTGCCGATTAACCAATTCGGAACATTTCCCGGTGCTTCGTTCATGATATGCCCGATAATAGACAATGGCGACGGTGACCCGACGGGAATAGAGTCTGTCGTGGCTGAGGAAAACGGTGAAACCAACGTCAGCATTAATGGAAACGAGCTGAGTGTTGAGAATGTTGAAGGAACCGGCGTGAAGGTATTTGACCTCTGCGGAATGGCTGTGGCTGAGTCGACAATGTCCGGCGGTCGTGCCGTTGTGTCCCTCCCTGGTCACGGTGTATATTTAGTTAAGGTGGCATGCCGCAACGGAGGCACAGATGTACGCAAGGTAATGGTGGGCCGGTAATCCGTGCCCGCCGTTCCGGCGGTATATTTATATAATTAAGAAATTAAGCTTTTAGAAAGGCAATAATAATCAATTAAAACAATCCTGTTATGAAAAAATTTACACGTACATTGTTGTCGATGGGACTATTGGCCCTGTCAGCAACGGCCAGCGCACAGGATCATGTGTGGAAATATGTAGCAGCCGGCGACGCTACGAGTTACGCGATACGTGACGACGGTACTCTATGGAGTTGCGGTTGGAACGAGAAGGGACAGATGGGTGTGCCATCAGTCTCTGAACGTACAGCCGAATGGAGTATGGTAGGTGAGGATACAGACTGGAAAAAGGCTGTTGGCGGCAAGGCTTACGGCTTCTTCATAAAGAACGACGGCTCACTTTGGGCTGTTGGTACGCAGGAAAGCGGAATACAAGGAACGGGCGACGGCGTCGACCATAAGGTACCTGTGCAGGTAGGTACGGACAATGACTGGGCTGATGTGACGGTAGGCCATTTCTGGGGTTACAGTGCCATAGGCCTGAAAACTGACGGAACGATATGGGGTTGGGGCTCAAACTCAAGTTATCAGCTTGGACTTGACGGCGTAAGCTCACGTACTACTCCGGAGCAGATAGGCACGGATAAAGACTGGAAGATGGTTTCAATCGGTTCTTCGCATACCATAGCGCTGAAGAAAGACGGCACTCTGTGGGGCTGGGGACAGAACTACGGCGGCCAGTTGGGCACCGGCGACTGGGAAAACAAAACGAAACCTGTGCAGATAGGTACGGACAATGACTGGGTATACGTAAAGGCAATAGACAACCGTACTTATGCAATCAAGTCTGACGGAACGTTCTGGGCTACCGGTGACAACGCGAACAATCTGCTCGGTTTTAACCAAACGGCAGACCAGCTGGTAAGTAATTACAACGTGTTTACGCAGGTTACGACCCTTCCCGAGAACATAATATCTTTATCTGGATGTGAGGAGACCCTGACAATGGCGGTCGGAACGGAAGGCAAGATTACTCAAATATATGCCCTGGGCAGCAATAAAAACGGTGGACTTGGCGACGGTAACGGCGTGCTGTATGGTGGTTCGTCTGACGAAATACCGTTTTCTTCAACTCCTGTGGAGCCGCTTCTGCCTGAAGGCCTTACCTATACAATGCTTGCATCGGGACAGAATTATTCGTTCGTGCTTACCGATGACGGCAAACTGTACGGTTGGGGATGCAACAGGGGCGGACAGCTTGGCGACGGAACTGATTACGACCAGCTGCAACTGAGTTATTATAAGAAACCGACGGAAATACCGTGTCCGGGTGGAGCGACACCTGGTGGCGGTGACGAGGACGTAGTAACCGTTGACGCTTCTGACATTCCGACGAACCTGCACAGCGCAGTTGAAATCAAGTTGACCGGAACTTGGAATACGGATAAATTCGCCGAACTGGCAATAGCCTTAGGAACTTCGGGCTACGGCTCGTCCAACAGCACGCTCATTAAGGTTGACATGAGCGAGGCTCTTATCGAAGAAGGTACAAGCCTGTATGTACAAGGCTCTCTGACAAAGAACGGTGCATTCGTAAACTGCAAGGCATTGGAAACTGTCATCATGCCGGCGGCAAGCGAGGCGGCTAATTTCACCGACTTGACCAATGCCTTCATGAACTGCGAAAAACTTAAGTCGATAGACATGCAGAACTGCTCCGGCCTGACGTCACTCAAGAGCGCATTCTTCGGTTGCGCAGCACTGACTGAGGTGAATATCTCGAGCGCAACGGGACTTATCGGCATGAGCAGCATGCAGAGCACGTTTGAGGACTGCACGTCGCTTGTCAAGGTGGTATTGCCCGCAGAGGTTACGTTCGCTTCTTCGACGTTCGGCGATTGCACGGCATTGGCAGATATCGACTGGACACGCTATGCAGGCACCGAGGCTCCGATATTCTATGTTGACATGTTCTCTGGCATTACTGACCTTAAAGCCATAACGTTGACAATAAGCGAGGACGTTTACGACCTGTTCGCGGCACATGCAAACTGGAGCAAACTGACCCTGAAAGTCGGCACTTCTACGGGTATCGGTAACGTTGAGACCGGTTCGTCAGTAACATTCGACGGCAATACGGTATATGCGTCGCAGCCTGTTTACGCAGTAGGCGTTTACTCAATGTCGGGCGCACTCGTACGCAACAGCGACGTAGTGGAAGGCAGCTGGAGCGTAGCCGACATTCCGTCAGGCGTTTATGTACTGACTTACACACAGAACGGGGCGAAGAAGTCCGTTAAGATAATCAAGCGCTGATAAGCGCAGTCTATGAAAAGCATGAAGGGCGTATGCGTCGTTTACGGCGTGTACGCCCTTTTTTTTGTCCGTGTTTTCAGACCATTTGAATGCCGTATGGATATGCCTTGTTGTGCGGGACGATTTTCCTTGTTTTCCAAAAGACGGCAAATCGTCTCGTAAAAGATGGCCTTTCGCAAGGTAAAAGGCCGTCTTTTACAGACCAAAAGGCCTCCTTTTGGAAAGCCGTTTGTATCCGCCTGATTGTCAGGTAGATACAAACGGCGTAATAAATGATGTTGAAATGCTGTTTAAGTCTACACAATCGGCAGGCTTATTCCGTTGATTTTCTGGTAAATATCGAGGGCGTAGACGTCGGTCATGCCGCTGATATAGTCGATTACGGCCATGAGGCGGGTCTCCAGGTCGGGCGAGTCGATGTCGTACTGGCTGCTCACACGGCTGATAAGCTGGCGCGAATAGAAGCGCTCCGGGTTGACTGCCGCGTCGACCATAGCCTCCATCAACGTTGCCATTATGCGGAAACCGCTCAGTTCAACGTCAAGTACGGGCTTGCTCTTGTATATCCGTTGTTTCGATAAATCGGCGCATTTACGGTACGCCTCGGCCCTGCGGTCGCCGATGTTGTCTATGAGACAGCCTTTCAGTTCGCCGTTCAGGATGTCCGTTTCATATCTTAGGAAAGTCTCTACGCACGCCTTCTCGAGCGTGCCTATTACGCAGGCGCGCATATAAACCACCTTCTCGTTGCTGTCGGTAATCCCCTCGTCGATAATCCTTTGCCGTATGCGATTTTGCCCCTTTTCATCGAAGAAATCCAGGAAAAGGCGTTCGGTCTCCTCGTAAGACAGGATTTTCAGCTTGTGGGCGTCCTCGATGTCCATTATCTCGTAACAGATGTCGTCGGCAGCCTCGACCAGATACACTAACGGATGGCGTGCGTACTCGGTGGGCTGGCCATCGTCGGAACGGCGAATAATGCCCAATTCATCGGCGATTTTCCTAAAAATATGCTCTTCTGAAATGAAAAAACCGAACTTGCCGTGCCCCTTTTCCGCTATCGTTGAGGCGAAAGGATACTTCACTATCGACGCAAGCGTGGAGTAGGTCATGACGAAACCGCCGTCACGTCGTCCCTTGAAGCGGTGCGCCAGCAGGCGGAACGCATTGGCGTTACCCTCGAAGTGGGTGATGTCTGCCCAGAATCCGGGGCTTACCTTGTCCTTCAGCGAGCGTCCGTTGCCCTCGGTGAAAAACGTCTGTATTGCCTTTTCGCCCGAATGTCCGAACGGAGGGTTGCCCATGTCGTGCGCCAGACACGCCGTGCTGACGATTGTCCCGATTTGCGGAAACAGCGTATCAGCCAGTTCGGGACTGTGTTTCATCACGCCGTGGGCCACGTCGTTGCCAAGCGAAAGCCCCACGCTGGCCACCTCGAGGCTGTGGGTGAGGCGGTTGTGCACGAAGATACTGCCCGGCAAGGGGAACACCTGGGTCTTGTTCTGCATGCGCCTGAACGGCGCGGAGAATATCAGTCGGTCGTAATCACGCTTGAATTCGGAACGGTCGTCGTGGCGCATCGTGTGGCGATGCTCCTGTCCGAGCCGTTTGTTGGATATAAGTCGGTTCCAGTCCATCATGGTTCTAATTTTTATGTAGTAAGGAGTGAAGGCGTAAAGGAGTAAGTAGATATGTCTTTCTACTGTTTACTTATTGTTTAGTCGCTTATATCCACCGCTCTAATGCAAATCTACTTACTCCTTTTCTCCTTCTCTCCTTTTCTCCTTTTTATGTTGCAAAAGTAGTCTAAAATTGGCTAAAATCTTTCTTTTTACAAGTAATTTTGTTATTGTCTGAATATAAATCATTATTTTTGCAGCTTAAAAGAAAGTCAAGACATACAATGGTTAAGGTAAAGGTTATTAACAAGGGACATCAGCCGTTGCCGGCTTATGCCACCCCGCAAAGTGCCGGCATGGACCTCAGGGCCAATATAGGCGAATCAATAACGTTGCGCCCTATGGAACGGAAACTCATCCCTACGGGGCTATATATGGCTCTGCCCGCAGGCTATGAGGCCCAGGTGCGTCCGCGCAGCGGTCTCGCCCTGAAGCATGGAATAACCGTGCTGAATTCGCCGGGCACAATCGACGCCGACTATAGAGGCGAGGTAATGGTGCTCCTGGTTAACCTTTCGGCTGAAGATTTCGTCGTGAATGACGGCGAGCGCATAGCCCAGATGGTCATCGCACGGCATGAGACGGCCGTGTTTGCCGAGGTTGCCGAGCTCGACGAGACAGAGCGCGGAACCGGTGGCTACGGACATACGGGAGTGGAATAACGGCACGTCTCTCATTCGTAAGGATAAATGAAACGACAGATATTATATGTTTTAGCCTGCATGGCGTTAACCGTCATTATGGCCGGTTGCGGGAGCAAGGGCGTCGTGGCCGCGCAGCCGGAAGGCCGCAGTGTGCCTGTAATGCATCTGCCCGCCATCAGCCATAACGACAGCCTGCGCTTCAAGATGTATTATTATGAGGCCGTAAAGCAACAGATAAGCGGCAACTACGACGCTGCCTACGACCTTTTGGAGCATTGTATCGGTATCAATCCCAATGCCGCCGAGGCTTATTTCATGTTGTCTTTCTATGACGGCATACTGAAAGGAGACTCCGCCGCGTTTGCCGACGTCAAGAAAGCCTCCGAGCTTAACCCGACAAACAATGCATATCTCGAGCGCATCGGCGTGGGATATGTCAGCATGGGCAATCTTGACGAGGCCATCAAGGCGTACGAGAAACTGTCGCGTAACAGTCCCGAACGCTCGGATGTGCTGGACTTCTTGGCGCAACTCTACAGCAGACAGAAGGATTATGACAAAATGCTTGACGTGCTGAACCGCATGGAAGCGCTTGAAGGCGCCAGTGAAGATCTTACCCTCGCCAAGATGAGGGTTTATTCTCTGCAAGGCAAGAAAGAGGAGGAGTATAACGAACTGAAGAACATGTCGGAGAAACATCCTAACGACATGAACTATCGCGTCATGCTCGGCAACTGGCTTTTGCAGAACGGCAGGCCGGACGAGGCAGGCAAATTGTACCTTGAAGTGCTGCAGGCTGAGCCCGAGAACATCATGGCCCGTATGTCGATGATAGACTATTACCGTACTTCGGGGCAGGCTATGCGTGCCGATTCGTTGCAGGAGGTGATGCTTGTCAGCCCGAAGACGCCTGTAGACGGCAAGATGGCGTTGATGCGTCAGGTCGTAGCCGACAACGAAAAGAATGGAGCCGACAGCACGCTGGTAATTGACCTGTTCAAGAAAATACTGAAGGAGCCTCAGGAAACGTCGGATATGGCCCAGCTGTATGCGGCTTACCTGACGCTGAAGAAAATGCCGCAGGATTCTATCTCGAAAGTCCTCGAGACGGTGCTTGCCATCTCTCCTGACAATGTAGCAGCAAGATTGCAGCTTATACAGGCGGAATGGAACAAGCAGGACTTCGACCGTGTAATCGAGCTTTCCAACCAGGCGCTCGACTATAGTCCGGATGAGTTGGCGTTCTATTACTTCCTCGGTTTTGCGTATATCCAGAAGGACGATGACGACAGTGCGCTGAAAGTGTTGCGCCGTGGGGTGAGTCAAATCAACGATCAGAGCAATCCGAGCCTTGTTTCCGACTTTTACGCCATAATGGGAGATATCCTGCATGACAAAGGTGACGACAAAGAGGCTTATGCCGCGTATGATTCATGCCTGCAATGGAAGGATGACAATTACGGCTGCCTTAACAATTATGCTTACTATTTGTCGGTTGAGAACAAGGATTTGGACAAGGCCGCGCAGATGAGTTACCGTACGGTGCAGGCCGAACCGGACAATAGCACATTCCTGGATACGTATGCCTGGATACTGTTTATGCAGAAAAAGTATGCCGAGGCGCTGCAATATATCGATATGGCGGTGAAGAACGATACGACGAAAAGCGCCGTGATAATCGAGCATGCAGGGGATATTCACGCGGTAAACGGCGACATTGACGGCGCGGTAAAGTATTGGAATGAGGCCTTGAAGGCAGGAGCGGAGAACGAAACTGTATTGAGGCGTAAAATAAAACTTAGGAAATATGTTGAGAAATAAGTGCAGATTGTCAATCGTTACGGCGCTTGCGGCAATGTCGTTGCTCGTCGTTTCGTGTGGCAGCAGCAAGGCCCTGCAGGGCGGGACCAAGCCGACGAAGACAGAGAAAGTAACACAGGATAATGCCGAAACCATGTCGCGCGACTTTCTCAGGAAGGTTTACGACAATGAGGTGTATGCCAACAGCATAACGTCTAAAATCAAGTTTACGGTCAATACCGGCTCCAAGGACATTTCGGTGTCAGGGTCTCTCAACATGAAGAAAGACCAGGTAATCCGCATCCAGCTCACTCCGTTCGGGCTTATGGAGGTAGGACGGCTGGAGTTCACCAAGGACTACGTGCTCATAATGGACCGTATGAACAAGGAATATATCAAGGCCAGCTATGCAGACGTTGACTTCCTGCAGAAAAACGGGCTTGATTTTTATACCCTGCAGGCCTTGTTCTGGAACAAGCTTTTCGTTCCCGGTACGCAGAAAATAACGGATTCATCGCTCAAGAACTTCTCCGTTGCGTTCAATAACGCTCTGTCAGACGCCGTTGTATCATACAAACGCGGCGACATGAGCTATGCCTGGAGCGCCGATAAGACAACCGCGCTGATAAAGAGTGTAGGCGTAACGTATGACGGTAAGACATCGGGCAAGACGACAGTTACGTGCGACTACGGCAAGTTCAAGCCTCTCGGTACAAAGCTTTTCCCTACGGACATAACGCTGAAGCTCAAGACCGGAGCCGTGAAGAACGCCGACAAGATGTCAGTGAACATATCAATCAACAACCTTGACACGTCCGACGATTGGGACACGTTCACCACAGTGTCGGGCAAGTATAAGCAGGTGGACGTGCAAGACGTCGTGAAACGACTTATGAAGATGTAAATGAAACGACTCCTTATATTATTTTTGTCGATTATACTGGTGTTCCCTTCGTTCGCGCAAACAAAGAAACAGACTACGCGAAAGAAGGCGAAGACAACCCGTGTGGCAAAAAAGAAAACCACTAAAAGCAAGAAAAAGACCGCTAAGTACTCAAATAATTCTATCAAGGGACTGCGTAACCAGCGTGCCGGAGTGCAGCGCAAGATAAAGGAGCAGGAGCGGCTTCTGCGTGCAAACAAGGCCGACGTAAAGAAAAGACTTAACAACCTGATGGTGCTTAACACGGAGATTGACCAGCACCAGAAGTCCATCGACGGGATACAGGAGGAAATAACGCACATCGACGGCAATATAAGCATGCTGAAAAGCCAGCTCGCCACGCTTGAGCAACAGCTTGAAGACCGCAAGGCCAAGTATATAAAGTCGGTGCGCTACCTTGCCGGCAAGCGTACCGTTCAGGATAAGCTGATGTTCATCTTCAGCGCAAAGAACTTCGCGCAGATGTACCGTCGCCTGCGCTTCGTGCGTGAATACGCGGCATACCAGCGCTCGCAGGGCGAGATGGTGAAGGCCAAGCAGCGCCAGATAGAGGAGAAGCATAAGGAACTGCAACGTGTCAGGGGACAGAAAAACACCCTTCTCGACAAGGGCAAGCAGGAGCATGCGGCCTTGCAGACCAAGCAGACCGAGCAGCAGAAGATGGTTAACACCCTGCAACGCCAGCAGAAAACGATACAGAAAGTCATTGCTGACCAGCGTAAGAAGGACGCCGAGCTGAACGCCAAAATCGACAAGCTGATAGCCGAGGAGATAGCCAGGGCCAAGGCACGTGCCGAAGCCGAGGCGCGGCGTAAGGCCGAAGCTGAGGCCGCCGCCAAGCGAAGGGCCGAGGAACTGGCCCGCAAGAAGGCCGAGGCCGAGGCTGCCGCGAGGGAGAACGCGCGGCGTGTGAAGGAAGCCAGGGAGCGTGAAGAGCGCCTGAAAGCCGAGGCGCGCGAGGCTGCCAAGAAGGATGAGGCCGCCCGTAAGGAGGCTGAGCGCAAGGCGCGCGAGGCCGAGGAAGACCGCAAGGCGGCAGAGCGTAAGGCGCGTGTTGACGAAGAACGCCACGAGCGCGACGTTGAGAAGGCCACCAAGAGGGCCAAGGCTGCCGTAGAGATGGACAGCCAGGACCGCAAGCTGAGCGGCAGTTTCGAGCGCAACCGTGGCCGTCTGCCCATGCCGTTGGCCGGTTCGTGCAGGATAGTAAGCCACTTCGGACAGTACACGGTGCCCGGTCTGCGCAACGTAAGGCTCGACAACAAGGGTATCAACATACAGGGACAGTCGGGCGCGGCGGTGCGTTCGGTGTTCAACGGCGAGGTAAGCGCCGTGTTCAACTTCGACGGAAGCATGATTGTCATGGTGCGCCACGGCGACTATATCTCAGTATATTGCAACCTCGCCACGGTCAGCGTGAGCCGCGGACAGAAGGTAAGCACGGGCCAGGCGCTCGGTACTCTCGGCGGCGACAACATCCTCCAGTTCCAGTTGAGGCGCGGAACGGCCAAGCTGAATCCCGAGAGTTGGCTGAGGTGAGAATATAAAGAATGAATTATCGGGAGTAAACCGAAGTTGTGCTCCCTGCCGTTCGCCGGAGTTAACGGACATCTGCCCTGTATCTTAACAGGGGCACTTGTCCGTTAACTCCGGCTAATTTTTGTATTTAAAGCACGTGAATTAGGTATTACCTTATCCTGAACTCACGTTAATTCATTATTTTTCTGCCATGTCAAAATTATATAATTTCTTTTGTTTTGATGTCGTTTTGTCATTTTGGAAATGCACGTATTCTTCTTCGTTTTAGACTTTTTACGTGATAAGACAAGGCTTTCCGTATGGCGGAAAACCATGAAATGTTGCACACATAGCCATGCTGTGTGCAATAATCGAGAGCGGTTTTGGCGCTAAATCATGGCTTGCGGCGGTGGCGAAGACCGTCAATCGGGCTGTTAAAGGCCGTCTTTGATGAAGCTAAAGACGGCCTTTTAGGCTGCGTTTCGCCGTCGGATGTTGCACGTTTAACGGTCGGATTGATGTAATCAGTTGGCGTATAGCATGTTAATTTTGCACACGTTTCTTGCCGTTATTCGGTCGCTGGCCGGATGAAACGCAGAATATCGCAAAACAACACGCTATGCCGAAATCAATGTGTAAACGAAAATGGTTGATTACCTGACGTTTTGACATGTCTTGTTATGGTGCGCGTTGCGGTGTGCCCTCTCGCAGTGCGCCGTGGCGACGGTGGGCGGGGCAGGACAGGCGCTTGCGGAAGGCCCTGCCGACGGCTGCGTATATTTTTCCGACAAGCCGGAAAAATGTCAGCCAAAATTGCAGTAAAAGAAAAAAAATGATTACTTTTGCGCAATAATAAGGTACGAGGTTTTATGCAAGATAAACTCAGAATCATCATCAGCGGAGGCGGTACGGGAGGCCATATATTCCCCGCCGTTTCCATAGCCAACGCCATACGGGCCAAATATCCCGACGCCGACATCCTTTTCGTGGGCGCTCTCGGGCGTATGGAGATGCAGCGCGTGCCCGACGCGGGCTACCGTATCATCGGCCTGCCCATCTGCGGCTTCGACCGGAAGAATATGTTGAAGAACGTAGCCGTGCTCTTCAAGATATGGAAAAGCCAGCGTATGGCCAAGAAGATAATACGCGACTTCAGGCCGATGGCTGCCGTCGGGGTGGGCGGTTACGCCAGTGGCCCCATGCTTAACGAGTGCGCCAAGAGGGGCATTCCATGCCTCATACAGGAGCAGAACTCGTATGCCGGCGTGACGAACAAGATACTCGCCAAGAAGGTTGACCGTATATGCGTGGCCTACGACGGCATGGAGCGCTTCTTCCCGGCCGACAAAATCGTAAAGACGGGCAACCCCGTGCGCCAGGCTTTGCTCGACACGAAGATGACGAAGGCCGAGGCCCTGCGCGCGTTCGGCCTCGACGAGAACAAGAAGACGATACTTATCGTTGGCGGAAGCCTCGGCGCAAGGACTGTGAACGAGAGCGTAATGCAGCACCTCGACCTGGTTAAGTCGTCGGGAGTGCAGTTCATCTGGCAGACGGGCAAGTACTATAACGCCTCGATTAACGAGCAGTTGAAGGGCCGCACGGACTTGCCCATGCTCAAGGTGATGGACTTCATCAGCGACATGGGCGCCGCGTACAAGGCCGCTGACCTGGTGATCAGCCGCGCCGGAGCCAGCAGCATATCAGAGTTTTGCCTCATAGGCAAGCCCGTAATCCTCGTTCCGTCGCCCAATGTTGCCGAAGACCACCAGACGAAGAACGCCATGGCGCTGGTAGACAAGGGCGCCGCGCTGTACGTTAAGGACGCCGACGCGCCCGCGCAGGTCGTGGAGCTGGCCGTCGAGACGGTGAAGGACAACGAGCGCCTGGCCGCCCTCAGTGGCAACATAAAGAAGCTGGCGCTGCCCGACTCGGCCGACACGATAGCCGACGAGGTGGTGAAACTGGCGAGGAAAAATTAAGAATTAAGATTTAAGAGTTAAGAAAATCACTCTTGCCGGTCAATATCAGGCCTATTAGTCTTATAAGGCTTATCAGGCCGTGAAGAATAACTGGAATATGGAATTAAACGACATAAAAGCTGTATACTTTATAGGTGCGGGCGGCATTGGCATGAGTGCCATCGCCCGTTACTTCCTACATAGGGGAGTGGTGGTTGCCGGTTATGACAAGACTCCGTCCGCGCTGACCGAGCAACTCGAGAAAGAGGGTATGTTGATACACTACGAGGAGAACGTTGACGAAATCCCCCATGCGTGCCGCAACAGGGAATCTACGCTCGTGGTATACACCCCTGCCATCCCCGCCGAGCACAAGGAGTTGGCGCTTTATCGTGAAAAGGGCTTCGATGTGGAGAAGAGGGCGCAGGTGCTGGGCATGCTTACGCGCGCGCATAAGGGACTATGCGTGGCCGGAACGCACGGCAAGACCACCACGTCTACCATGTGTGCGCACATAATGCACCAGAGCCACGTTGACTGCAACGCCTTCCTTGGCGGCATATCGAAGAACTACGCCTCGAACTACATCCTCAGCAAGGAGAGCGATTTCGTGGTGATTGAGGCCGACGAGTTCGACCGCTCGTTCCACTGGCTGCGCCCGTGGATGAGCGTCATCACGTCAACCGACCCCGACCATCTTGACATTTACGGCACGAAAGAGGCTTATCTGGAGAGCTTCACCAAGTACTCCTCGCTGATACAGCCAGGCGGCGCGCTCATTATCCACACCGGACTGGAGATGCGCCCGGCCGTACAGGACGGCGTAAAGACGTACACGTACAGCCGTGACGGTGGCGACTTCCATGCCGAAAACGTGGTGATTGAGAACGGCGAGATAACCTTCGACTTCGTTTCTCCCGTTGAGACCGTGCCCGGAATACACCTCGGACAGCCCGTACCGATCAACATAGAGAACGCCGTGGCCGCCATGGCGATGGCCCAGCTCAACGGTTGCACGGCTGAAGAATTAAAGTACGGCATGAGGACTTACCGGGGAGTTGAGCGCCGGTTTGACTTCAAGATCAAGACCGACCGCCTCGTGTTCCTCAGCGATTACGCGCACCATCCGAAGGAGATACGCCAGAGCGCCATGAGCATTCGCGAGCTTTACAAGGACAAGAAAATCACGGCCATATTCCAGCCACACCTCTACAGCCGCACGCGCGACTTCTACAAGGACTTTGCCGAGAGCCTGAGCCTGCTCGACGAGGTGCTGCTCTGTGATATATATCCTGCCCGTGAGGAGCCTATACCAGGAGTTACGTCACGGCTTATATACGACAATCTTGCCCCGGGAGTGGCCAAGGTCATGCTCCATAAGGAGGATGTGCCTGAGTACGTAAGGGAGCATGACTTCGAGGTTCTTATTGTCCTGGGCGCCGGCGACCTTGACAATTACGTTCCGCAAATAGAAAAAATACTGTTAAGCAAGTACGAATAAATGAAATATAAGCTCAAAAGAGCGTTGACAGTCGTCCTCTGCGTGGCCCTCGCAGTTTACGTATTGTTGGCAATGACGTCATTCAACAATCCTAAGGATACCTATCCTTTATGTACCAAGGTGGTGATAAACATTGAGGACGAGAGTACCAACGGATTTCTCAGCGCGGCCGAGATAAAGCGTATCCTGGAGAAAAACAGGCTGTATCCGTTCAAGAAGCGCATGGCGGATGTCAATCCGCGTGACATCGAGGACAAGCTGAAGGACAGCCCTTTCGTGAAGACTGCCCAGTGTTACAAGACCAAGGACGGCTGCGTGGAGATAATGATAACCCAGCGGTTGCCCATAGTACGTGTGAAGAACAGTGCCGGCGACGACTATTATCTTGACGACCATGGAGGCATAATGCCTAACTCCAATTATACGTCAGACCTTATAATTGCCACCGGGTACATATCCAAATGGTACGCAAGGAGCTATCTTGCCAATCTTGCCATCGAGATTATGAAAGACGAGTTCTGGCGTAATCAAATCGTACAAATCAACATCCTGCCCGACCTTGGCGTCGAGCTGGTGCCCCGGGTGGGCGAACATATAGTGTATCTGGGCACGCTTCCGCAGACAAAGTACATCAACCGGCGCAAAAGATTGACCGCCAAATTCGTTGAAACGAAGCTCGACCGCCTTGCCAAGTTCTACAAATACGGGCTCAGCAAGGCCGGATGGAACAAGTATTCGTACATCGACCTTGAGTTCGACAACCAGATAATATGCAAAAAGAAGAAATAGACAGAGCAACAAAGAAATAAGAAAATAAATATAAAACGTATGGCAGCAAAGGACTTTATCGTAGCAATAGAGCTCGGTTCGTCGAAAGTGACGGGCATAGCGGGCAAGAAAAACCTCGACGGAAGCATATCCGTGCTTGCCGTGGTCAAGGAGGACTCGTCATCGTTTATCCGCAAGGGAATCGTTTACAACATAAACCAGACGGTGCAGTGCATTGCCAACATCGTCAAGAAATTGTCGTCGTCGCTCAAGTCGGAGATAGCCCAAGTGTACGTCGGAGTGGGCGGGCAGTCAATCCGCAGCGTCAAGAACGTAATAGTGAAAGACCTTCCCAACGACACAATAGTATCACAGGATATGGTCAACGAGCTGATGGACATCAACCGAAACATGTCTTACCAGGACCAGGAAATACTCGACGCGGCCACTCAGGAGTACAAAGTGGACAACCAGTTCCAGCTTGACCCCGTCGGCATTCAGTGCGGCCGGCTTGAAGGAAACTTCCTTAACATCCTTTGGCGCAAGACGTTCTACCGCAATCTAAACAAGTGTTTCGACACAGCCGAGGTAGCTATCGCCGAGATGTACCTGGCTCCGCTGGCGTTGGCCGACTGCGTATTGTCCGACGCCGAGAGGCGTTCGGGCTGTGTCTTGGTCGACCTTGGCGCCGACACTACTACCGTATCTGTCTATTACAAGAACATTTTGCGCCACCTGGCGGTCATCCCTCTCGGAGGCAACAACATCACCAAGGACATCGCTTCGTTGCAGATGGACGAGCCGACGGCCGAGAAGATGAAGCTGAAATACGGCTGCGCGTACACCGACAACAACGATATCGACAACTCATTAATGCTCCCCATCGACGCCGAACGCAGCGTAGAGAGCCGCAAGTTCATAGAGATTGTCGAGGGAAGATTGCAGGAAATAATCGAGAATGTGTGGTACCAGGTGCCTTCGGAGTATGCTGACCGTCTGCTCGGCGGTATCATCCTGACCGGCGGCGGAGCCAACATGAAGGACATAGACAAGGCATTCCGCAACCATACGCACATTGAGAAGATACGTATCGCGAAGTTCGTGAACCAGACCATCACGTCCAACAATCCCGACATTACGGCCCACAACGGCATGATGAACACTGTGCTGGGACTGCTCGTAAAGGGCGACATGAACTGCGCAGGAGAGGAAACTCCGGAGAACGTCGACCTGTTCAGCGGCGAGAAGACGGTCAAGGCAGGTCCGAAAACGGCTGACCTGCACCAGAATCCGCGCACTCCGGGCGAGATGAGTCCCGGCGTTGTGCAGACCGAAGCCGAGAAGATAAAGGCCGAGGAGCAGCGCCGCAAGGCTGCTGAAGAGGCTGCCAAGCGTGAGGCTGAGGAGGCAGCGCGCCTTGAGGAGGAGCAGAAGAAGGAACGTAAGAGCATGAAGAACCGCATGGCACGCTTCAAGAACTGGGTTGACAAGTTTATTAAGGAACCCGACGAATAGGCCTTCTTCACCTTATATTATTAACGAATAAAACACGACAAGATATGAACGAAAGACGTAGTATCGTCGATTTCGGCGAACCTGAAAAGGAAAAAAGCATAATAAAGGTCATCGGTGTAGGTGGCGGCGGCGGCAACGCAGTGAACCACATGTACCGTGAGGGCATACACGACGTGTCGTTCGTGCTGTGCAATACCGACGCCCAGGCCCTCAACGACTCGCCTGTGCCCGTCCATCTGCAGCTCGGCAACGAAGGACTCGGCGCCGGCAACAAGCCCGAGAAGGCGCGTGAGGCCGCAGAGGAGAGCATTGAGGATGTGCGTAACATGCTCAGCGACGGCACCAAGATGGCCTTCATCACTGCCGGAATGGGTGGCGGAACGGGTACGGGAGCCGCTCCCGTGATAGCCCGTGTGTCAAAAGAATTAGGCATACTTACCGTAGGAATAGTAACGATTCCCTTCCGTTTCGAGGGGGAGAAGAAGATTGACCAGGCTCTCGACGGCGTTGAGGAGATGTCGAAACATGTCGACGCCCTGCTTGTTATCAACAACGAGCGTCTGCGCGAGATATATCCCGAGCTGTCGATACTCGACGCCTTCGGCAAGGCCGACGACACCCTGAGCGTTGCCGCCAAGAGCATTGCCGAGATAATAACCGTACACGGACTTATCAACCTTGACTTCAACGACGTAAAGACCGTGCTGAAAGACGGCGGCGTAGCCATCATGAGCACCGGCTACGGCGAGGGTGAAGGCCGCGTCAAGAAGGCTATCGACGACGCCCTGAACTCGCCCCTGCTCAATGATAACGACATCTTCAACTCTAAGAAAATCCTGCTTAGCATATCGTTCAGCGGCGAGAAGGGCAACAACAAGGGCAGCCTGATGATGGAGGAAATGAACGACGTGAACGACTTTATGGCAAAGTTCGACACTAAGTTTGAAATCAAGTGGGGACTTGCCACCGACCCCGAGCTGGGCGACAAGATAAAGGTTACCATCCTTGCCACGGGCTTCGGCATAGAGGACGTTGACGGAATGAACAGCCATATCAAGAAACACACGCAGGAGGAGAACGAGCGCCGCGCCGAGGAAGAGGAGAAGGCGGCCGAGCGCCGTGCGCGCCGCGAGCGTATATACGGCGGCGACGGCAAGACGTCGAAGTACAAACGCCGTCCCCACATATACATATTCCGCCAGGAAGACCTTGACAATGACGACGTGATTTCGTCCGTAGAGTCAACCCCTACGTACAAACGCACGCGCCAGGAGCTTGAAGAAATCAAGAATCAGGCCATGGGCAACGTCAAGAAACCTGAGCCCGAGGACAGCAACACCGTACAGGGAACGATAAAGTTTGCTTAAGGAAGCCCCCTCCCGTCCTCCCCGTGGGGAGGGGACTTGCGGAATATATGATATAAGGTAATCAGCTCCTCCCCTCGGGGAGGCCGGGAGGGGGCTTTAATTTAACTGACTATGGCATTATTTGAACAAGTAAGTAACGATATCAAGGAGGCCATGAAGGCCCGTGACAAGGTACGTCTTGAGACCTTGCGTAACATAAAGAAAGTATTTATAGAGGCAAAAACGGCGCCCGGAGCTAACGACACTCTCGACGACGCAACGGCCCTGAAGTTGCTATCGAAGCTGGCAAAGCAGGGCAAGGAGTCGGCCGCCACGTTCACGGCACAAAACCGACAGGACCTTGCCGACGCAGAACTGGCGCAGGTGGCGGTAATCGAGGAGTACCTGCCCAAGCCCCTGACAGAAGCCGAAATAGAGGCCGCCGTTAAGGAAATAATCGCCCAGACCGGCGCCCAGGGCATGAAAGACATGGGCCGCGTGATGGGAATGGCCTCAAAGCAGATGGCTGGCCGTGCCGACGGCAGCGTGATTTCTGCCATCGTGAAGCGCCTTCTGGCCTGACATTCACTGCCGCATAACGGTTTGTCCACAGCCGTTATGCGGCATTATTTTATTCGTAACGTTAAGCCGAAACACGCAAAACGGCATTTGATATGGACAAAAAAGAGATTTACGATTGGGCTCAAATCGTTCAATCTATCATTGTTATATTCAATATGGTGGTGATAATCATTGCCAAAGAGAATGATGTCCTGATTTTATCTTCATTTATTTTGTTGTTTCTTGTAAGTCTTGTCGCTATCTGTATGGTTGTCAAATGGAAGTTAGGATGGCGTAATTATGAGGCCGTATTTGATGTCATTTGGCTTATCTGGGGCGTTATAGGCATGACGTTTTATATCTGTCCGGAAATCTATTGAATGCCGGTTTCACCGGCTCGGGTGGCTGCTTGTTTTCTAATTGACCGTCTTTTGGCTTCCAAAAGGCCATCAATCGCAGGCTAAAAGGCCGTGTTTTAGCGTACAAAAGACGGCCCTTTATAACGCATTGAGTATCAGGTGAATACGCCGCAGGTCATAAACGGCTTTATTGGAGCCGTGATGTCGGGTATCGGTTGGCCTTTAAGTAGGGTGGCCAGCGGGGTCGACGTTATGACCTGCGGCTGGTTTTTTACAGGCTGAGGGCATGGCCCGCGAGTGCTAATAAATGATAATTATCGGGGGCGTGGGTATCGGCGTGACGATATTTTCATTATTTTTGCAGTGTCGGCAAGTGCTGACACGGGGCTGAAAAAACGTCAGTCTCAGGGTGTTGGCACTGTTTTTGCTCCGTGTTTTGCAGAATATCAACTTTAAAAATATACTGTTATGTTAAACAAGAAGATTGAAGAGGCTCTCAACGAGCAGATTAACGCCGAGATGTGGTCGGCCTACTTGTATCTTTCAATGGCTGCTTACTGCCACTCTGCGGGCCAGCCCGGTATGGCAAACTGGTTTGAAGTACAGTTCCAGGAGGAGCAAGACCACGCCAAGATACTGTTCAACTACGTCAACTCACGCAACGGCCGAGTTACGCTGAGGCCTATCGCCGAGGTTCCGACAGAGTGGGACGGCATACTCGACGTGTTCGAGAGCACGCTCAAGCACGAGCAGAAGGTTACTTCGATGATTAACGACCTGTACGCGCTGACGCACGACAAGAACGACTTTGCAACGCAAAGCATGCTGAAGTGGTTTATCGACGAGCAGGTGGAAGAGGAAGAGAACGCCCAGACTATCATCGATAACATCAAGATGATAAAGGACAACGGCTACGGCATTTACATGCTCGACAAGGAGCTTGGAGCACGTACCTATACGCAGGCTGCACCCCTGAGCGGCTCGGCGGAGTAGAATTTAATTAAGAATCAAAAGCCGGGGAATTAAGAATTAAGAGTTAAGAATTAAGAAAATATGCTTTGCCGAAGATTGCAGCAAAAGTATCTTTCTTAATTCTTAACTCTTAATTCTTAATTCCCCGGCTTTTGATTCTTAATTTATATCTTATAAGTTTATTCCTTTTTCCTTGAACATCTCAAAGTCTTTTTCGCTTCTTAGCAGGCCGGTTACGGGCACGGCACGGTTGTGGTCGTTAAGATAAACGTATGGCCTGACGGTAAACAGGGGGCTGGCTGCCGAGAGGCTGTCGTTGCGCAGGGGCGTGTCTATGCCGGCGATGGTCAGCATTGTGTGGAACGCCGAGGCGCTCGTGGCCACCCGTTTGGTGCGGTTGGCCGTGAGGCTGGCCGTTACCGTAGCGTATCTTTGCCTGTATCCGTCTGACGTCCAGACGATTAGCGGCACGTGAAGCTCGTAATACGAGGGCACGGGCGAGGCGTGCAGGAACAGGCGGCGGCTGTCGTCGAAGATGTTTTCGCCGTGGTCTGACGTGTAGAGCAGAGCCGACACGGCGCCCGTACCGCGCAGTTCTGATATAATCGAGGCCAGCAGGCGGTCGGTGTAACGTATCGTGTTGTCGTACGCATTGATGAGCGACGCCCTGTTCTTTGCCTTCGCCTCGGTTGCGTCATCCGGCGTAAAGGCTGCCGCTTGGCGCGGATAACGCTCGCGGTAGTTGAAGTGCGAGCCGTACGTATGCAGCACAATCAGCTCCTTGCGGCGCCCTTCGGCCAGCACTTTCCTTATCTCGGGCAGCATTGCTTCGTCTCCCTGTGACGGGTCGTAGCCCTTTCTTTCCTTGAGAAATACCCACTGGTCGGCCTCTTCGCCGAAGAAGTCGATGAACGAGTGGTTAGGTAATTGGTTGGATATGAACACCGTATGGAAGCCCGCTTCCTTGAACGCGGTGATTATTCCCTTCTCTTTGTATATGCGGTCATAGTCCTCAGCCGAGGCCGCCGACAGCAACATGGGTACGCTCTTGTGGGTAGTGTTCGACTGTGTTACGGCTTTCGGGAACGCGATTACTCCCTCTTCGCGCGCCAGCAGGGGTGTAGTCTCACGGACGTAGCCGTACAGACTGAAGCTGCATGCACGCGCAGTCTCGCCTATTACGTAGACGTACACCTCGCGGTCGGCAGCCGGATGGGTGGCCTTGGCGTTGAAAGTGAAGTCTGCCGAGGTATCTGCGTAGCTGTTGGTGGCGCATGTCCGCTCAACCGCCAGCCCTAAGTTGTAGAACACGTTGACGGGATACAGGTGCAGTTCGGCGCGATAATCCTTGTCGCTTGCGTACGTTACGCCCAGGCATATGGCACCCGCGGCAATGCCTACGGCGGCGTAGCGGCGCTGGCGCAGCATGAAGTCGCGCGGCAGGCGGTCTTTCCTGCGGATGGAAACGACGGCAAAAACAAGTACCGGAATATAGACAACCACAACGCCGATTACCGCCGGAATGAGGTTGTCAAGCAGTTCGAGAGCCTCTCCGGGGTTGGTTGTCACGAGGTTGAGGAACATGTCAACGGCTATGATAGAGTGGCCGAAGAGATACAGCAGCACAAGCTGGAAGGCGGCGAAGAAGATGAGCAGGAAGAGTATCCACGTCATCTTGCCCGGACAACGGTTGAGGGTCATCAGCAGCCACACGGCCGCCACGGGCAGCACTACGTTGGTAACGCATGCCATCAGGTCCATTCTCTCGGTGAGGCAAAGCGCCACATTGGGCATGGCAAGCACCAATATGGTTATAAAAAAGAGGCTGCGTGCTGACACGCAGGCCTTCAGTATGTCCTTGCAGGGTTTCATTTTATTGGTTGATTACAGTTTGTCTGATGGTTGATAAGCGGCAGCTTGGGACGCCGTTGGCTGTATGACGGCCTGCAACAGGCGCCTTTCCGGTTTAGAAAGCCTCGTTGATGTTGAACACGAAGCCCTGTATCCCACTCTTGCCGAAGCCGTAGTCGAGGCGTATGTTGCCGTTTTTCTTGAACTCCCAGCGGTATCCTATGCCCCAGTTCGGCAGCAAACGGTCTGTGTGGATCGAGCTGAACTTGTCGAAAACCGTGCCGACTCCCACCCAAGCTACTACTCCGTTGCGTCGCCAGATGTGCTGGCGCAGCTCTACCTGGGCCTCAAGTTTGTGCTTGTCGCGGTACCTCCCCTTATAGTATCCGCGCATTGTCGACGAGTTGCCAAGCAGCGACATCATTGCCCATGACGGGTTGCCGAAGTTCAGTGTGCCCCGAAGGTCGCCTCCGATTACGGCTCCTTTCCATAGCCTGCCGTACGTGTTGAACCTGAAGTCGGTAGTTATGTAGTCGTATCCGTTGCTAAGAAGCTTCGGCCTGAATAGCTGTGTTACCGTGGCGTAGATACCTTTTGTCGGGCGTGTCATGATGTCGCGCGAATCGTATGCCAGCGTGACGCCTATTCCGATGTTCCATACGAGCGGGTCCATGCCTGCCAACAGTTCGGGACGGTCTATCTCCATGGCGTAGGCATAGTCGTAAGTCAGCGTGGGGCCGATGTATATGTTGCGTGCCACTTGCCACAGGAAGTTGGCCTTTGCGTCTATTTTCCAGCGGGTCATCTCGCTCTCGTTGGAGTCTTCGTTACCCATTTCATAACCTATTCCCCAGAATTTCTCCTTGAAATAGTTGGCCGATACTTCGTATTCTATGCGCCCCTTGCCGTATGGGAACATGTGTGTGCCGAATATGCCGACCGTGTATGAGCTTTTGGTCGTGACGTCTCCGAAGATGGAAACGTTGGACGGTTGCGACAGCGAGTCGCGCCGGTCTTGACGGTAAAGGCCCATGCCGATTATGCCAAGTCCGAATCCCGTGTCCGAGCTGAAGTGCGGACCGGGCAGCACGCTGAAGTCGAACTTCTTGTGTTTCTTGTTCTTGTTGGTGTTGTTGAGATAGTCGAGCACCCAGTTTATGAGTCCTTTTTTCTTTTTTACCGTGTCAGGCTGTTGCTCTGTAGTTATGGTTGCCGTGTCTTGTCGTTCGCCAACGGGCGCGACGGCTCCTGCCTTGGCCGTGCAAAGCATGAGTAAGGCGGCGAGTAGCAGTCTTGTCATTATATGTTGTTTTGTTACTATCAGTAAACCAATCTTACGTTGTCAATCCAGAAAGTGTTGCCCGGCGAGCCTATGTATGCTCCGCCGTGGCTTGACGAGAACTGTAGGAGCAGGTGCGTGGGCTTCTCGTTAGCGGCGGCCCATCCCGTCTCTTTTACGGGCACGCTCTTGCCTTTGCTGTTGCGGGCGTAGTCGGTCGAGCGTAGTCCCATCGTCGCGGCGTCATAGTGGGGGTTGTTGCGTATGTCGCCATACATTATTTCGTACGTGGCGTCGTTTACCCATCCGTTGGTGCTTTGGCCGTATTTCACCACCACGGTGCCCACCCGTTTGGCCGTGATGTTGCCGTTCTTGTCCTCCGTCCGTTTCTGAAGGTATAGCACTGTTATGGCGTAGTCCTTGCCGGCTATGGTCTTCTTGCTGCTGAATCCGGTCTGTTTCACGCGTGTGGGCGAGCCGGTTGTCTTTACCTTGTAGTCATATCTCAGGGCTTTTGGGTGTCCGCTGAACGGTATTCCGTTGTTCATCGCCTTTGGCCCGTCCTTTGTTCCGGTTATGGGCTCGCGCATGTCGCCCAGGAATATTGAGCCGGCTGCGAGCACGTGCATGTTCATGAGCCCCATCACTTTTACGCTTTCGATGTGCGTTACGAGCTTGGCGCAGTATCCGTTGCCGTGCTTGTCGCGGTAAACCGAGTTGTTGGTCTTTACCACGCCCATTACCTTTGCCATCACGTTGGACGTGCCCCATGGCGAGCCTCCGCCGTTTACGTATGGCTTGTTGCCGTCTATCGTGCGGTTGGGGCCTATCTCGTACAATGTCTTGGTGTTGCCGCCTATGATTCCGGATTCATGGATTTTGCGTATTGTCCATCTGTCCATGTTACCGTATGAGATGTACACTTCCTTCTCCGTGGCGGCCGCGCCCATCGGCATTAGCGTCATTATGAGCGCCGTTATGATGTTGCAGGCATGTTTCATATCGATTACAAAGTTTTTTCTGAACCCTTTGCAAAGGTATGAAAACTATTTATTATAAAATAGTTTTTGCCTTTCTTTTTGACCTGAAAAGGTTAAAACGGACATATTTCTTGCGAAAACGAACATTTTGTCCATGTTTTAGCCGTTTTTCACTACAGTTGTCATTCCTCTTAATATTCGTTTTCAGGACGTATGTTGCCGTACGCTTTTACTCCGTGGTGGCGTGAGTCGATAGTTGGTGCCTGGCAGACGGCGTTTTGAAAGGCCTTGTCTTGCGTTGTAAAAGGCGGCCTTTTATAGCCTGAAAGACGGTCTTTTACCTTGCAAAAGGCCATCTTTTGCGCGCTTGTCGGTAATATCCTGGTTGTCAGAGGGTTATGTCCGGCCATGCGGCGGGCTGTATATGAGGTTTTGGATAGTGGCTGGACGTGTGGCGTCAGAGCTGTCCCGACTCTACCATCAGCACCACACGCTCGGTCAGCCGGTCGGTTTTTTCGGGGTCGTATTTCTTCATGAGACTTGCGCCGAACGCCCACGCGAAGGCTTGGTAGAAGCCGGCCCGTACAGGACTGATGAACGCCCGTATCAAGTCATACGCCGAAGAGTTGCACTCGCGGTAAACAAGTTTGATTAGAAGTTTGCCTTGCGAGTACGACAGTTTCTTCATCCTTGGCGTGTAACGGCGCTTGATGTCGTCCTCAACCCGCTTCATGTGCTCGTCACGCGCCTTCTTGTTGGGCAGCGTCTGCATGTATTCGTAAGTCTCGATGATGATTTTGTTCACCTCCTTTGCTATCGGCAGCACCTTCTTAACGTTGGCCACCAGGCGGTTGTACGCGGCGCGCCGCTTGGCGTTCTTGAACGTCGGCTGCGGATATACGTACACGTTGTTCAGCTCGACGTACTGCAGGCTGTCGCCGTCGACAAGCACTTTGCCTACCTTCACGGTCGGAACGAACGTGGGGTTGTCCATGTCTACAGGCGTGTCCTCGGGCTTTGCGTCGTCAGTTCCGCCGCCGGCCTGGGCAGCGGCAGCCGCCGGAAAAGCCAGCGCCAGCACCCAAATGATGATTGCAACAAGTCTTGTCATGGGTGCAAAAATAATGGTTTTAAGGGAAATACGTTGCGAAATGGGTGTTAAAGTAGATTATAATGTAGTTAAAGAGATTTTCGGGAGTTAAGGAATTATGTAGTAAAGGAGTTAAGACAAATGACTTGTTAAGTGAAGAGTGAAAAACGAAGAGTGAAGAATTAAGTACCTTAACAGGCAAACTTGATTATTCATTTTTCATTATTGATTATTCACTTAACAAGTCATTTGTCTTAACTCCTTTACTACATAACTCCTTAACTCCTGAAAAATTACTTGGAAACCATCCCTTTCGACACTGCCATGAGGCCGTAATACAGCGCCACGCCGGACACGAGTCCTGCCACGACGTCGATAGCGTAGTGCGCCTGTATGTAGACGGTAGACAGGCAGAGGAAGAAATAAAACGGCAGAAGGATGCAGAACATGCGCCTGTTGCCGGTGTGCCATGCCAGCAGCATAAGCACCGTACTTATGCCGACGTGGCTGCTCGGGAACGCGGCCGTGGGGCGTTCGCCCGCCGCCTTGGCGCTCTCTACAAGGTGATAGAACAGTCCGTCCTGGTATCCTGGAGTGGTAAGGCAGTCCTGGTAATAGTTGAAATAGTCGTAAACGTTCGGGAAAATACCCTGTGTTATCTTGCTTATTCCCACTGCCTTATAATAGAACGTAGGCCCGGCTACGGGCAGGAAGATGAATATGAGGTAATAAATGAAGAACGCCGTGAGCACAACGAACGCCGCCCGCTCGAACTCCTTGTAGCGGAACAGGAAATAATATACCACCACAAACACAATCATTGGATAGTAAGCGGCGTATCCCATGTGCATAAGCTCGCTCACGACGGCCCACGGCATGTCCTTGCAGAACAGCAAGGCGGGCTGGCAGCCGAACACGTCCTGCTCCCATTGGGCGAACACATGGTCGAGATTAGGCAGCATGCGGTTAATCTCGTAAGTATCCGGATACCACCATCCGAGCAGCGCCAGCTGTACCGTTATGCGCAGGAAGAGCGTAAGGCGGCACGGCAGCATGCGGTAAACGGCCCACATCGCCACCGTAATGAACGCCACCCTGATTCGTCCCCAAATCATGGCGTCGGGGTTTTCGAGCTTCGTGTATGTAAAGAAAACTATCAACAGGGTCAGCGCAAGATAGCCTACCATTACCCACTCCAAGGGCAAAAGACCTTTCTTGGGCTTCTTGTTGATGGTGAAAAGCTGCTTTATGAACTTTATCATTTGTATGGTTTTACGGTTATATGGTGTTCGGTCTTACGGCGTTGCAGCGTTGCTCTATTGAGTTTTGGCGGCCCTGCAACATCTAAAACTTATGGCCGAAAAACTCCAGAGGCCTTATAGCCATCCGTTATCTTTATACCACCTTATTGTCTCTTTCACTCCGTCAGTCAGGTTGTAGCGTGGCTTGAACCCCAGTTCCGTCTCTGCCGGCGTAATGTCGCACCGCCAGTTGCGTTGCCGCATTATCTTGTATTTGTCGTTGTTGAGCGCCGTCATGCGTCCCGTCAGCCTTCCGGCAACCTCTCCGCAGGCTGTTATCGTGCGCAGGAGCCATAGCGGAGCCTTGACGCGCAGCAGCCACGGGCGTCCGAGTTCATCGTGTATCAGGTCGCTGAAAGCCCTTGACGAATACACGTTACCGTCACTGATGAAGTAACGGCGACCGACTGTGCCGTGGTCGAGGGCGAGGAATACAGCCTGGACTACGTCCTTGACGAATATGAAAGTGAGATCTTGTGGCTTCAGTCCGGCGGCAAAGTCGACGTGGCGGCTTATGCTTTGCGCCATCATGAAATAGTCTTTCTCCCTCGGTCCGTACACTCCCGTTGGCCTTAACACTATGAAGGGCAGGTTCGGGATGGCGTCGAGCGCATGCTCGGCGGCCAGTTTGCTTTGTCCGTAAGCCGTGTCAGGGCATGGCGTGTCGGCGTCGGTTATCTCCGTGTATGGGCGTTTCTCCCTTACGGGACCGCACACGCTGAGGCTGCTTATGAACACAAAACGCTCCAGGTTGCCGCAAACGGCGGCCGCGGCGCGTGCCAGGTTCTCGGTGCCGCGGGTGTTAATGCGGAAGAAGTCATCGGCGTGGAGGCACTTTGTGGCGCCAGCAGCGTGGACTATGTAGTTGAAGTTGTGGCCCGAGAGCTGTCTCTTAAGATTGTCGGGGTCGTCAAGATTAAGCTCGATGAAGTGTATCCTGCTGTCTGCGAGATACTTCCTCGAGCTGCTCTTGCGTACCGCTGCCCATGTCTCGAAGCCCCTCCTGAGGGCCTCCTCGACGATAAAGCTGCCTATGAAACCGCTTGCTCCGGTCACTAAAATCCTCTTCATTCGTAGTTACGGTAATAATAAACGGGCGCAAAGTTAATCAAAAATTCCGATAATTGCCGTAGTTGTGCCGATTTATGCCCAATGTTTCAATATTATTACAATATTTTTCGGATTGCCCCTGTTGACCGGCCGTATTCACTTACCTTATTATACTGAGCGTGAATCCTGCCGAACCGCCGCCTGCCGGGGTTATCCACGGCATGAAGCTGATGTCGGGCATGGTGCCTTTACCCTGCATCCTACGGCACGGGTTGCCTGCAAACAGGCCTATCACCTCATTTACGGGGTCGATTATGAAGGCCACTATGTTGCCCCATACGCACGAACCCCACAACCGGTAGCCGTCGCTTACGATCTTGCGCTTCAGCTTATAGAACACCTCACCGAGCAACAAGCCCGACAACGGAGTTAGTATGAGGTCCTGTATCGACGGTTTTTCCATAAAGGCTTCTATGCCGTATTCCCAGAAAATCGTGGATATGGCCGTGCAGTACAGGAACGAGCCGAGCTGGTTGAAGCCGATACTGCGGGCGCCCATGTAGTAAACGGCCCCGGCATACGGGTGGAGTATGTAGTTGAAGATGAAATTGTCGCCGTCCCATACGGGGCCTTTCCTGACGTGGTAGCTCCATCTTTTCCAGAAGGGTATCGACGTTATCCGTTCTTTGTTCCATGCCGTGGCGTTCTCGGGGAGCAGCTGCAGCACGCCGAGGGTGGCCACGCCTCCGGCGAAGAGCACTCCCGTGTGCAGCCACATGCGTTTCCAGTCGGGATGGCTCAGCGTCTTTGAGTAGGGCAGGGCGTAGAGGTTAGGTTTTGTTTCGGCTTTTTTTGCCAGGGTGTCAGTCTTCGACCTGCGTTCTTCGCGGCACGAGTCTATCGCCAGAGTGTCTGTTTCGGCTTTTGCCGACACGGCTCCAGCGTTGACCGTCAGCAGAAGAAATATCCTGAATATGCCTTTACGAAACTTTCCCATTGTTGTCTTCATTATGTTTGCTAATAGTTATGAGCAGGCTTTTTTGTTTGTGCAAACTTAATGAAAACGCTTTAAACGGGTCGTGCCAGTAGTTATAAAAAAAGTGGAGAAAACTTAATAATAATATAAAGTTTTCCTGTTTTACGCATTTGTTAGTCTGTTTTTCTCCGTGAATAGTTTGTTGCCGTGAAGCCGTCAGGCCGTTAGTTATAGAAAAGCTCCCCTGCCACGGCTTCACAGTCTGGCGCAGGGGAGCGTATCATTGAGTTGAATAAATGGATTCAAGTGTTATTTTACGTATTCCGAGAAGTCGGTAAGGCGCATGTCGCCCTTGCGCGCCAGCGTGTCGTGCAAGGCGAACGCGGCGGTGAGGCAGTGGCGGGTGTGCCCGCCTTTGGCTATCTTCAGATATTCGCGCAGCAGCGGTCTGTAGTCCGGGTGGGCGCAGTTCTCGATGATGAGGTTAGCCCTTTCTTCCGGCGATTTGCCGCGAAGGTCGGCTACGCCCTGCTCGGTAGCTATTACGTTTACGTCGTGCTCGGAGCTGTCCTGGTGGCTTACGAAGGGTACGATGGAGCTTATCAGTCCTCCCTTTGCCGTCGACGGACAGGTGAAGATACTGATGTATGCGTTGCGCTCGAAGTCGCCCGAGCCGCCGATACCGTTCATCATCTTCGTGCCTGATATGTGTGTGGAGTTGGCGTTGCCGTAGAGGTCAACCTCGATGGCGGTGTTTATTGCGATGACTCCGAGCCTCCTGATTACCTCTGGCGAGTTGGATATCTCGCTGGGGCGCAGCGTCAGGTGCTGCTTGAAGTAGTCCATGTTGTCGTAAATCTGCTTGAGGCATTCGTTGGAGACGGTCAGCGAGCATGAGGATGCGTCCTTGACGCGGCCCTCGAGCATCATTCCGACCACGCTGTCCTGCAATACCTCGGTGTAGATGTTGAAGTCGGGCACGCTCTTCTCGTGTCCCAGGGCTCCAAGTATGGCGTTTGCCGTACTGCCCACGCCGCTCTGCAGTGGCAGGAACGACGGCGGGATTACGCCTCGGCGCATGTCGTTGACAAGGAATTGGGCCACGTTATGTCCGATTTGGTCGGTTATAGGGTCGGCCGCCTTGAAAGCTCTCGCCTCGTCGGGGATGTTGCATTCAACAACGCCTACAATCTTCTTGGCGTCGATTTCGACGTAAGGCGTGCCGATGCGGTCGTTTACGTGCGTGATGGGTATCGGCTGCCGCATGGGCGGGTCGAGTGGTTCGTACACGTCGTGCAGGTACATCGCCTCGGGGCTGTGGAACGTGTTGAGCTCCAGTATCACGTGCTTGGCCAGGCGTGCCACCGTCGGGCTTATGCCTCCCGCTGCCGTAAGATAGGCGCGGCAGGTAGTTTCGCCCTCCTCGATACCGCATACTTCGAGTATGGCCCAGTCTATTTCGCCCATGAATCCGTAGCGAAGCTCCTGCGCCATCTGGCTCAGGTGGATGTCGTTATAGGCTATCTCGCCCGCGTTGACGTGCTTGCGGAAGTCGCTGTTCGTGGTGTATGGCGCGCGGTAGCGTATCGCCTGCGCGTTGGACAGGTCGCCGTCGGCGCTTTGTCCTGTCGATGCGCCGGTGAAAAGGCCAATCTTGAACTCGCGCCCGGCCTCGTGCTCGGCCTGCGCCTTCTTGGCAAGCTCCTTGGTTACGGCCTTCGCCGTGCCGGCCGGAGTAAATCCGCTGAGGCCTATGTTCTCGCCGTTACGTATCATTGCGGCCGCCTCTGCCGCCGTCATGCGTGTGTATGTCATATTGAAATTATTTAGGTTTATGCTTCAGTCAGTGTTGATAGCGGTGGCAAAGGTAATAATTTTTTCGCAACAAAAGCCTCATGACGTGATATATTTTTAAGTTGGCGGCCGTATATTGACGCATTGACGGCACGCCCGTGGCCGCCGTTTCGTGACGCCGTTTGCCGCCGGTTTTCACGCAAAACGTAATGCCTTGATAATCAATGGATTACTTACATCCTTGCGAAAGGCCGTCTTTTGGCTTGTAAAAGACGGCCTTTTAGCGTGCGATTGACGGCCTTTTGGAAGGCGAAAGGCGGTCTTTTGGAAATCAAGGGAAAACTTTACTTCATGCCGCTGAAATGAAAATAAAATTCGTTTCTATCGTTTTTATTTTGCGTTTCGCACGATTTACACTAATTTTGTAGCTTGAACAAAAAACAGGAGAACCATGGAACAGAACTTTTTAATCTACAATACACTTACGCGAAGGAAGGAACGCTTCGAGCCGCTGCACGCTCCAAACGTTGGCATGTACGTGTGCGGCCCTACCGTTTACGGCGACCCGCACCTGGGCCACGCCCGCCCCGCAATCACGTTTGACGTGCTTTTCCGTTACCTGAAGCACCTTGGATATAAGGTAAGGTACGTGCGCAACATCACCGACGTGGGCCACCTTGAGCACGACGCAGACGAAGGCGAGGACAAGATAGAGAAGAAGGCCCGCCTGGAACAGCTCGAGCCGATGGAGATTGCGCAGTATTACACCAACCGCTACCATGACGCCATGGCCGCCCTCAACGTGCTACCGCCCAGCATTGAGCCGCACGCCACGGGCCATATCATAGAGCAGGAGGAGCTGGTAAAGCAGATAATCGACAACGGCTACGCCTACGAGAGCAACGGAAGCATATACTTCGACACGGCGAAATACAACAAAGACCATAAGTACGGCATACTGTCGGGCCGCAACCTTGACGACGTGAAGGACGCCAGCCGACAGCTTGACGGAGTGGGAGAGAAGCGCAACCAGGCCGACTTCGCATTGTGGAAGAAGGCCCAGCCGGAGCATATCATGCGCTGGCCGAGCCCCTGGAGCGACGGATTCCCCGGCTGGCACTGCGAGTGTACGGCTATGGGCCGCAAGTATCTGGGCGAGCATTTCGACATACACGGCGGAGGAATGGACCTCGTCTTCCCGCACCACGAGTGCGAGATAGCGCAGGCCGTGGCCTCGCAGGGCAGCCAGATGGTGAAGTACTGGATGCACAACAACATGATAACCATCAACGGCCAGAAGATGGGCAAGAGCCTCGGCAACTTCATTACGCTCGAGCAGTTCTTCAAGGGAGAGCACAAGCTGCTGTCAAAGGCCTACTCGCCCATGACGATACGCTTCTTCATACTCTCCGCCCACTACCGCGGCACGGTGGACTTCTCCGACGAAGCCCTGCAGGCCAGCGAGAAAGGACTGGCCCGTCTGCTTACGGGCATTGCCGACCTGAAGCGTATCAAGCCGTCGGCAGAGAGCGACGCCCAGGTGAAAGAGTTTGTAGCGGCCCTGCGCCAGAAGTGCTACGACGCCATGAACGACGACATGCAGACACCCGTGGTGATAAGCATTCTCTTCGAGGCTTGCCACCTTATTAATACCATAATCGACCATAAGGCCGCCATATCCGCGGCCGACGCCGCTGAGCTTGAGGCCGTAATGCGCCTCTTCGCGTTCGATATCCTCGGACTGCGCGAGGCCGAAAGCGGTGGCAGCAAGGAGCGAGAGGAAGCCTTCGGCAAGGTAGTCGACATGGTGCTCGACCTCCGCGCCAAGGCAAAAGCCGCCAAAGACTGGGCAACAAGCGACCGCATACGCGACGAGCTGGCCGCCGCCGGCTTTGAGGTTAAGGACACCAAGGACGGCTGTGTGTGGCGACTCGATATTTAGTTGACGAGCAGACACTTTTAGTCAACGAGTAGACAAGGGACGAGCAGACAAGGAGATTTGCCATGAAAACAAGTGTTTTTAAAAGCAAGAAATACGCGCTTATGGATTTAATCCGTAAGTCAAGTCTCCTCGTCTGCTTGTCCCTTGTCTGCTTGTCAACTTGTTTTCTTGCCTGCACTTCAGGCAAGAAAACCTACGTTATAGGCGTTGCACAGTGCAGCGAGGACAGCTGGCGCATGAAGCTTAACGACGAGTTGCGCGACGCAACGTATCTTCACGACAACGTGGAGCTGCACGTTGTCTCCGCCGACGACAACGACAAGCATCAAATAAGGCAGATAAACGCCTTCATGAAAGAGGATGTAGACCTGCTGATTGTTTCGCCGAACCAGATGAACACGGTAACTCCGGCCATCGACAGAGCCTATGACAGCGGCATACCCGTAGTCCTCTTTGACCGTAAGACGGATTCAGGCAAGTACACGGCGTTCGTCGGAGCGGACAATGAAAAGATAGGACGTACCATCGGAGAGTATATAGCAACGCGTCTTGGAGGCAAGGGCACGGTGGTCGAGATACGTGGACTTGAAGGCTCGTCGCCGGCTATCGAACGCCACAAAGGATTCGTCTCGGCCATCAGGAAGTATCCCGGCATACGCCTGTTGGCCAGCGAGAGTGGCACTTGGCTACAGCAAAGCGGCGACTCGGTGGCTGCCAAGATGTTCGCAAGAGGTATCGTGCCGGATTATGTTTTCGGCCAGAACGACCGCATGGCGCACGGTGCATGGCTGGCTGCCAGGCGCTGCGGACTGGAGGGAAGAATACGTTTCGTTGGTATTGACGCGCTCCCCGGAGAGGGCGGAGGCATTGAGCTGGTGCGCGACGGAGTGCTCGACGCGTCTTACATATACCCTACGCGCGGCGACATCGTCATGCAGCAGGCGCTCAGCATACTTGAAGGCCGCCCCTATGAGCGTGACCTTTACATGAAAGCGGCACTCGTTACCAAGGACAACGCGGAGACAATGCTGATGCAGGCTGAGGAGATGAGCCACATCAGCGACCAGCTGGAGAAGCTCCACAGGCGCGTTGACTTTTTCTTTACGCAGTACAGCCACCAAAAGGTTTACTTCATATTATGCATCGTTATACTTGTTCTCGTTGTGCTGGCGCTTGCCGCGCTTTACCGTGCCACGCTCGTGAAGCGCCGCATGGAGCGCAGGGCGACCGACGCCAAGATGGCTTTCTTCACTGACATGAGCCATGACCTGCGCACGCCGTTGACGCTGATTGCCGACCCTGTGGAGCGTATTCTCGATGACGGCAACCTAACTTCACGCCAGAGGCTGATGTTGGAGATTGTCAGGCGCAACGCCGCCATGTTGTTGAGGCTGGTCAGCGAGATTCTCGACCTGGGCAAGGTGCAGAGCGGAAAGATGGAGCTTACGGTGAGCAGCTTTGACCTTGGCAACAGCGTAAGGCTGTGGGTTGAAGGCTTCAGGCCCACGGCTGCCATGAAGGATGTCGGCATTGAGCTTGACGTTGACGGCGAAATAACCATTAGCGCCGACTATTATAAGGTAGAGCGGATTTGTTATAACCTTGTGAGCAATGCTCTGAAATACAACCGCAAGGGTGGCAAGGTGACAGTAAGCGTGGCCAGGCGCGGCGGTGAGGCCGTCATTTCTGTGGCTGATACGGGCATTGGAATGTCGAAGGCGAACGCCGACCACATATTCGAGAAGTTCTTTCAGGTAGGCAATATTGGCGGAAGCACCGGCGTAGGGCTGGCTATCGTCAAGGCGTTTGCCGAGCTGCATGGAGGTCGCGTTACGGTGAAGAGCTGCGAGGGCAAGGGCTCCGAGTTCGTGGTTGTGCTGCCGCTTGAGGCTAAGTCTGCCGGCGCAGTCCCTGCAGTCGCCGGCGTTGACGTTGACGCTGAGCGGCTTCATGCTGCTGCCATGTCGCCGTCGGGGCTTGACGACCAGTTGCAGGGCAAGTCGGAGATTGACATTATAACGAGCGTTGACGACCAGACCGACAGGCCGATAGTGCTTGTCGTCGACGACAACGCTGAGGTTAGGGAGTACGTAGCGTCGCTGTTGGGCGGTGAATATGACGTGCGCCAGGCCTCGGACGGCCAGGAGGGGCTGGACATAGCGCTGAAGACCGTGCCCGACGTCATCATCTGCGACGTGATGATGCCCGTGATGGGCGGCCTTGAGATGTGCCGGCGGGTAAAGGGTGAGACGGCCACCAGCCATGTGCCCGTAATCCTGCTGACTTCCAACGCGTACGAAAGCCAGCGTGCTGAGGGTTACGACTGCGGGGCCGATGCTTACATAACAAAGCCGTTCAGCAGCAAGGTGCTGCTGTCGAGGGTGCGCAACCTGCTCGAGAACCGCAAGCGGCTGAAATACATTTACGGTGCGGGCAACGACGTTGACGACAGGTCGTGCGCCGACGCCGACACGCAGTTTATGAACGATTTTAGGCGTACGGTGCAGGAGCATCTGTCTGACTCGAGCCTGAATGTCGAGACGGTGAGCGGGGCGTTAGGGCTAAGCCGGGTGCAGCTGTACCGTAAGGTGAAGAGCCTTACCGGTTCGTCGCCGGTCGAGATAATACGTCTGGCGCGCCTGAAGCGGGCCGAGCACCTGCTGAAGACCACCGCGAAGACCGTGGCCGAAATCTCGTACGACGTAGGATTCTCGTCGCCTTCATACTTCTCGAAATGCTTTAAGGACTTGTTCGGCGTGCAGCCGGGCGAGATAAGGAACTGACATTGGAGCCGGCCGCCTGCGAGCGGCCAGGCGAAAGACGGCCTTTCACAAGGTAAAAGGCCGTCTTTCGTCGTCTAAAAGGCCACCTTTCGCATGCTGAAAGGTGGCCTTTTATAGTGCATGGTGTAATGCCTTGGCTGCCAGTCGGTTATGCCCGGCGGTCGTGATGGCCGCTTGTAGCGGGCTTTCGGTACTGGTTACGGCAGGCTTGCAAAAATCGTTCAAACCGTATAAAATTTGATACAACGTTCGTATTTTTATAGGTTTTGAAATAAATTTTCAATACTTTGGCTTTTGCTTATATTAACTTTGCGACCAGATAAATTTATTTACTAACCGTAAAAACATAAGTTTATGATGAAAAACATTAAAAGGATACTGCTCAACGCAGTGTTCGTCGCTTTCGGCACGATGGCGTTCGCCCAGCAGTCCGTCGACGTAAGCGGCAACGTGAAAGACGAGGCGGGCGAGCCTGTAATCGGCGCTACCGTTACCGAGGACGGCACCCAGAACGCCACGGTGACCGACATGGACGGTAATTTCAGGTTGAAGACGAAGCCCGGGGCAAAGCTGAAAATCACTTATATAGGATTCAAGCCCCAAACGGTTACGGCCGGTCCGTCGATGAACATCACCATCCAAGAGGACAACAACGTGATGGATGAGCTCGTCGTAACGGGATATACCACACAGCGCAGGGCCGACCTTACGGGCTCGGTAGCCGTTATGGACATGGACGAGCCAATGAGCGCGGCCAATCCTAACATGCTGTCGTCCATGCAAGGCAAACTGGCCGGCGTGACTATTGCCGACGACGCAGCCCCTGGCGGAGGCAGCTCCACCATCCGCGTGCGCGGTATGAGCACGGTGAATCCTAACAACTCGCCCCTGTATATCATCGACGGAGTGGCTACTACCGAGAACCTTAACTCGCTGAATCCTGCCGACATAGAGTCGATACAGGTGCTGAAGGACGCCTCGTCGGCCTCAATATACGGCTCGCGCGCGGCCAACGGCGTAATAATAATCACGACCAAGCAGGGCAAGGGCGAGAAGCTGTCGGTCAACGTCAACTATTCATTGAGCCTCCAGACCGTTGCCAAGACTTACGACATGCTCAGCGCAGAGCAGTGGGGACAAGCCTACTGGACGGCGGCGAAGAACTCTAACGTCACGCCTTCGCATCCCTTCTACGGCAGCGGAGACACTCCGCAACTGTCTGAATGGCTCGACGACGCGCACACAGTACGTAGTGCCAACACCGACTGGCAGGACGCCGTTTATTCGTCGGCATGGACACACAACCTCTCTGCAAGCATTGCCAACAGCGGCAAGAAAGGTTCTGTAATGTTCTCGCTCAACTATGTCAACCAGGACGGACTCGTTGACAACACCTTCTACCGCCGCTATTCGGCCCGCATCAACTCGACATACAACATTGGAAAATACGTGAAGGTGGGCGAAAACCTCATGGTGGCCAACTGGCAGGACCGCGGATTCACCACCAATGCCGACCGAGGCGTGCCCGCAATGGCCATATTCCAGCACCCGGCAATACCCGTTTACGACGTCAACGGTGACTTCGCGCGTCCAGCATACCTGAGTGGTTCCGACTTCGCGAACCCCGCGCAGGTGGTGTATAACGGCCGTGACAACAGCAACGACAGCTGGCGAATATTCGGTAACGGCTTTATCGAGGTGTATCCGGTCAAGGGGCTTACCTTGAAAAGCAACATCGGTATAGAGCATGTACAGTATTTCAACAGGAACCTTAACCGCCGTGTCAACCCCTCCGACGAAAACAGCATGAACCGTGCCTATGGTACCGGCGATACGTGGACATGGACAAACACGGCCAACTATAATCTTGACATCGACCGCCACCACCTTAACGTATTGGCGGGAGTCGAGGCAATCAAGTACACTTTCCAGGACATATCGGCCTCACGCACCGATTACGCCTTCGAGGACGACTCTTTCATGCAGATAGGTGCCGGCACCGGCGACCAGACCAACGGCGGCGGCAAGAACCAGTGGGCACTGTTCTCGCTTTTCGCGAAGGCTGACTACAACTACGCCGACCGCTACCTGTTCTCGGCTACCATACGCCGTGACCAGACATCACGCCTGTGGAAAGGACAGAACTCTGGCGTATTCCCAGCATTCTCGGCCGCATGGCGCCTTTCGGAGGAAAAGTTCTTCCCGAAAAACAATATCGTCAACGACGTGAAAATACGTTTCGGATGGGGACAGAACGGTAACGCGGCGATAGACAACTTCTACGCCGGATACACTTCTTACGCTTATGTGTCAGGCAACGGAGCCTATGACCTGGCTGGAACGAACAACTCTGTCATGAGCGGAGTAATCGTATCGGCCTCGGGAAACAAGGACCTCAAGTGGGAAACAACCACACAGACAAACATCGGTCTTGACCTCCGGATGTTCAACAACACGTTCGGCCTCTCGCTCGATTACTTCATCAAGAATACAAAAGACATGCTTACACAGCCTCCGGTACTTTCAGTCGCAGGCGAGAATGCCGTCGTCTACCGTAATACGGGTAGCATGAAGAACCGTGGATTCGAGCTCATGGCCGACTACCACAGCCCCCAATACGGCGACTTTTCATGGGACGGCTCGTTCAACTTCTCGCTTTACCGCAACGAAGTGGAGAAGCTCAACGACTATGTTTCATACATCTCGGCAGGCGACTGGCGCATTATGGAAGGCGAGCCTATGGGCGTTTATTACGGATATGTAGCCGACGGACTGTTCCGTACGGAAGAGGAAGTCTACAATTCGGCCGACCAGGAAGGCAAAGGACTTGGCCGCATCAGGTATAAGGACCTTGACGGTAACGGCGTGATAGATGAAGACGACCGTTGCGTTATCGGCGATCCTAACCCTGACTTCTCGCTCGGACTGAACCTGAGCTTCAAGTATAAGCAGTTCACTCTCAGCACTTTCTTCACCGGCGAATTTGGTTTTGACATATACAATATCGTCAAGAAGCAGCTCGATTTCATGGGAACAGGCCTTCGCGACATTAACCATGGCGCTGACATACTCAACGCTTGGTCGACGGATAACCCCAACTCGTCCATTCCCGCATTGGCTCTTACCGACGCGAATAACGAGTTGCGCATGTCCACTTACTTCGTAGAGGACGGCACTTACTTCAAGATGAAGTACATCAAGCTACAATACGACCTGCCGTCGAAGATAGCCAAGAAGTTCTGTCAGGGCCTTAGCGTGTACGGACAAGTTGAGAACGTATTTACGCTTACGGGCTATTCGGGACTTGACCCTGAGCTTCCGCTCAGCAGTTACGGCGCGCGTGTGGACAACTCGCCTTATCCACGCTCACGCACATTCTCCTTCGGAATAAACCTTCAATTCTAATCATAAAGAAGAAAAGCCTACGCGAGGCAACATTGCACGGACAAGCACATGCCGGCATGAAGTCTTGCGCAGTGCCAAACAAAATACAACCTGAATTATGAAACTGATAAAAAGCAACATAGTAAAAGCCGTATTGGGCGTGGCTGTAGTCGCTTCACCGGTGTTCTTGTCGTCATGCAACGACATGCTCGACCTTGAACCGCAGGGCACATTTACCGATTCGCAGCTCGACTCGACATCAATAGATGGACTTATTACATCGGCTTATGCCGGACTTGAATGTCACTTCTTCGGCAACAACGAGTCTTTTCAAGGCCCTATAACCAACTGGATATTCGATGTCCGTTCGGATGACGCGTACAAAGGTGGCGGAGCTCTCTCTATGGAAAGCAATATACACGACCTGGAGGTGTCCAACCTGCGTAGCGACAACGTCTGCGTACGTGACAAGTGGCGCAATAATTTCTACGCAATAAGCCGTGTGCACAAGGCCATGACGGCTATCGAAGGAGCGAACGTAGACAACAAGGAGTCTTTGTTGGCTGAACTGAAAACCCTGCGCGCGTATTTTTATTTTGACCTTATACGAATATTCAAGAACATACCGTACTTTGACGAGACGGTAAGCGACCCGAGCTCGGTTTCGCCTTACCAGTATTCGCGTGACGAAATCTTCGGATTCATCAAGACAGACCTGCGCGATGCTTACTTGGCATTACCCGAAACACAGGATGAGGCCGGACGATTCAACAAGTATGTGGCCGCCGCTATCATGGCAAAGGTATGCGCCTTTACGGCAAGCGTGAACAACAGTGCGGCCGACTGGCAGGAAGTAATAACTTATTCCGACTACGTAATAGGCAGCTCGCAGTACGAGTTGTACCCCAACTTCCTGGACATGTCGAAGGTGGAGAACGACAACAGGTATGAGTCTATCCTCGCGATACAGTTCGCCGTGACGTCAGACAGGGCGCACTATAACTATTGCAACATCCTGAATACAACCTACAGCGAAGGCAACCTGTATGGCCAGGGTGACGACTTCTTCCTTGGCAGCCAGAACCTTGTCAACGCTTTCCGCACCAACGAGGACGGTCTGCCTTATCTTACGGGCAACTCAGGCGACGTGACCAACGACGTTAACGTCTCAGGGGAATATCAAGGTAACGTTGACCCGCGCCTTGACTTCACCGTAGGACGTATAGGATTCCCTTTCCGCGGACACATTTATAACCAGAACTGGTGCCGCGCATACGACATATACGGTGAGTACTCCGGCAAGAAAGGGCTTCTTGCGCCCGAAGACCCGAATATCCAGCTCGGCTTTTCTCCTTGGGGAGCGTCAGGTCTTAATTTCTGTCTTATCAGGTATGCGGACATCCTTCTGCTGAAGGCTGAGGCCCTGATAGAGACCAACCAGGACCTTGATGAGGCCTGCCGCCTTATCAATCAGGTGCGTGCGAAGGCCCGCAGGAGTATAGATCCGGCTTATTCGCCGGTAGACCTCGACCCGATGAAGGCAAGTTATGCCGTAGAAGACTACGTGCCGGGCGTGAACTGTACGTGGACCCAGGACTACGCACGCCGTGCGGTACGCATGGAGCGCCGCCTCGAGTTGGCTATGGAGGGTAACCGGTGGTTTGACCTCGTGCGTTGGGGAACCGTGGTAGACGTGGTGAACAACTACATGCAGAACGAGAGTAGCCTGCGCACGTACTATCAGGGGTCGTCAATCGACAGCGACGAGGTGTACTTCCCGATACCTCTCGAGGAAGTCGACAACTCAAACGGTGGCTACGACGAGCCGCAACAGTAACCTCATACCGGTCCGTATGCGCCGTGGCGTGCGTAGCGCCGCGCGCGGGCCGGGAATAATCAACCGTAAAACAATAAAAAAACGACAACGATGAAGACAAATATTATAAAGACCATGGCGGCCGCTATGGCGGCTCTTGCGATGGCAGCATGCTCCGACGTGGAGATACCCCAGGCCGACATGTCGGCATATCCGGCCGTCAGCGGCCTGTCGATGACCCAGGACGGGCGTAACGTGACACTGGAATGGACCAATCCGCAGGCGGAGAACCTGCTGGGAGTAAGGGTTGACAAGAACGGCACTTCGATAGCGACGCTTGACGCGCCGGCAAGCATGTACCTGGCAAGGCATATCGAGAAGAACATTGACGTATTCTTTACCGTGAAGGCACGCTATGCCGACGGTACGGTGTCTGAGGGCCAGACGGTCATGGCTCGTTTCGACGGCGACGTCACGCCGCCGGCAATGCTGCTGCCACAGGCCGACGAGGCGACTCTCGACGACGACGAGAAGGCTGCCCTCGACTGGTTCCGCGGGGCTTATCCCGAAGGCCGCGTGCTGACGCCGGCCGACATGGCGGCAGGCGATATCACGCCCGACCAGTACGGCGAGATATGGGTTCAGGTAGACCGTGTGGGCTTGACGCAGGGCTGGCAGAACCTTCCTTCGGAGCTGGTGCAGGATGACGTAATAGCCGCGTTGCGGGAATATGTCCTCAACGGAGGCAACCTGCTGTTGACAAAACATGCCACACAGCTTGTGGCTGCCATCGGGCGAGTGGCCGAAAACCGTGCGCCCAACCTCTTCGGCAGCGGCGCCGGGGGCGAGGGTACCGACATATGGACGCTTAATCCTGTAATAGGCAGCGACCAGAGCGAGCCTTATGACCATTCATCACACGCCATTTACGCAGGACTGGAGGTTATTCCCGAAAGCGTTACGGGCTATCCCGACGGCTACGGACTGGAAGGCCCGGGCTTCCGCGAGGACCATAACTGCATGTGGGATTGCAACAATACTGCTCTTGAAATATCGAATACGCCTAATGTTATAAAGGGATTCGAGGAGGCTACCAACAGCTCCGTGCTCGCTACGTGGGCGCATGTGCGCGACTACTGCTGCGCCGGAATAGTCGACTTCAACCCTGACGGCGACTATCTCGGGCGTATCGTGGCCATAGGACTGAACTCTTATGAATGGAACCAGAACGACCGCGCGAACGAATACCAGGGCAATATCGAGCTGCTGACAAAGAACTGTCTCACATACCTGCAGCAGTAATCTGGACGCAGAACGGCATTGATTTTTGATAAAAGCACAAGTACTTGATTACCAGCGCTTTATCGTTTGTATTGAAAAAGACGGTCTTTTGGCCTGCAAAAGGCCGTCTTTTAACCTCCGAAAGGCCGCCTTCCGCACGGCGAAAGACAGCCTTTTAGCATACCGGAAAATATGCTCCGGTTTTAATCTTTATATCTTGTAAACCAGCAATCCTGTACAGACAAATGCATTACATCATGAAAAAGAATATTATCACCATAGTCCTCGCCCTATCAGCGGCGCTCGGCGCAAGCGCCCAGGGCGACATAGTGGCCCGTTTTGACATGACGCTCGACGACGGCAACGCCATAACCGAGAGCGTCAGCGACCGCCGTTTTGCCGTCAACGGCAACCTCGTGCCAGAGAATATCGACGGCGCCGTAGGCAAGGCCCTGCGCCTTGACGGCTACTCTACGTACGTAAACGCGGAGATTGACGCCGCCAGGCTCAGCACCGACAAGCTGTCAGTATCGCTATGGTGCGCCCCCGAGACTTACCCGATGATGAACGCCGCCGAGGCCAAGAACGTCGAGACAATCATTGCCGGCAACATTGACGAGGACGCACGCACGGGCTTTGCCTTCACCATAACGTCGCAGGGAGACTACGGATTCAAGTGCTACACGGGCGGATGGGTCGCTACCCTTACGGCCGAAGGTAAGCTGCCATGTTACGAATGGAGCCATCTCGTAGCCACGATAGACGCCGAAAACCGCTCCGTCGTGCTTTACCGTAACGGCGAGCAGGTAGCCACGAGCCGCTGCATGTCGCCCATCAACGTCGGCACTGACGCCTTCCTGATAGGCAAAAGCTCGGCCGACCTCACCTTGGACCAATACCTGCTCAATACTTTCAACGGCCTTATTGACGACATCACCATATATAATAAGGTACTTACCCAGGCTGAGGCAGCTCAGCCCGAGCCTGAGAACACGGCCGACCTGGGCATACCCGCGAGCCGTTACGCGGCCGACATAATGCGCCCGGCATTCCACGGCATGCCCGCTACGGCATGGACAAACGAGTGCCACGGCATGGCCTATTCTGACGGACGTTACCACCTGTTCTTCCAGAAGAACGCCAACGGCCCTTACATGGCCCGTCTGCACTGGGGACATATCTGGTCGGAAAACCTCTATAAGTGGCATGAAGACCGCATAGCCATAGCCCCAGGCGAGTCGTACGACATCAAGGGCTGCTGGTCGGGAGCCGTGTTTACCGACCCCGACATCACCGGCGGCCGCCCCGGAATACTCTACACCGGAGTGGACAACGCCCGCGCTACCATCGATATGGCTTTGCCAGATGACGAATCGCTGACATATTGGACTAAAACCAATGGCAACCCGATAATCAACGGACGCCCTTCCGGACTTTCGGATGACTTCCGTGACCCGTACTTCTTTACCTCGGGAGGCAAGAAGTACATAATAGTCGGCTCGTCGAAGAACGGTATCGGCACTACGACCCTGCACGAATACAACCCTCAGACGGGCACATGGAGCAACGACGGACGGACGTTCTTCAGCGGCACGTCGGCCGTATGGCACGGCACGTTCTGGGAGATGTCAAACATAACTCCCATCGACGGCAAGTGGCTTTTCACCACTACGCCGCTCAACACGCAGAACGGGGTAGAGGTGTTGTACTGGACTGGCGACATCAACGCTGACGGTACGTTCAGCCCTACGTCGTCGACCGTTTACCAACCAGGCAAGCTCGAACTTGACGGATTCAGCAAGCAGGGCTACGGATTGCTGTCGCCCACCATCTTCACTCACGACGGCAAGACCATACTTATGGGCATCGTTCCCGACAAGCTGCCTTCCTCAGAGAACTACAAGCTGGGCTGGGCCCATTGCTATAGCCTGCCCCGTGAGGTCTCCTTGGCGGCTGACGGCACGCTGGTGCAGAAGCCTTACTCGGGACTTGCAGCCATGCGAACCGACGAAAAATACTCACGTGCTGACTTCGACCTTGCCGGTATCGAGCCGTTGAACCCTGTCAGCGGGCGCAAGTTCGAGCTTAGCGGCGAATTTGTGGTAGGCTCCGGTGATTTCGGCTTTAATTTCTACAAGAGCGGCGGACGGTCGGCACGGCTGTATTTCTCGCCCGTTGACAACACGCTGACAGTGGATATCTCGGACATCGACCGTGTGCATAACGACGACGGCGTGTTTGACGGCATATACCGCAGCGAGCTTCCGCACAGGTTCCAGAGCGGCGAGACAATCAAGATTAACGCGTTTGTCGACCATTCTATAATGGACGTATTCATTAACGACACCTGGGCGTTCTCCATGCGCCTGTTTCCGACCGATGCAGCGGCCAACGGCGTCGAGGCGTTTTCTGACGGGACGACACACGTCAACAGGCTTGATGCATGGAATCTTGACGAAAACCGCACCACCCCTTCCGGCATATCGTCGGTCGGGACGGACGGCAGCGTAAGCCTTGACACCGAAGGCGGCAACGTCGTTTACGACAATCCTTATGCCGACGCCGTGTTGAGCGTCTACGATTTAGGCGGGCGCATGCTCGCCTCAAGCCGTATAAACGTGGCCCGTGGCTGGTTGCCGATTGTTCATCGGGGCGCTTGCATAGCTAAAATCGTGGCTCCTGACGGCACCTTTTGCAGAAAACTGATGGTAAAGTGACCGCTGTCCGCACGGCCGCATACACTGTGCGGACACGCCGTAGGTGTGAATTTTCTTTCAAAGCGTATTAATTTTGTTACATGAACGTTTTTTTATATTACTTGAAAAAATGTTTTCATCAGTCAACGAATATATTGCTTAAATTTGCGGAAGAATAAAACAAGTGTGTTGCTCTACCGTTTGACATAATTTACTAACTAACATAACATCGTTAATCATGAAAATAAAGAAATTACTTGTGGCCTTGCTTCTTGGTGTCGTCTCGTTGCAGGTGCTGGCACATACGGGTGACGTGTCGTTCCTTAGTGCGTCACATTGTATGATGCGTGTGGCCGGAGGTAGCCGTTATCTCATGCTGCCCGTGCAGGAAAAGGCCGAGCCAAGCAACGTGAAAGTAATCGTAGGCAATAATGTAGTGCAGTCTTTCGATGTGCGTCTCGCCGTTGACAACGTCGATTATTATGTGCCGTTCGACATGGCCCGGTATGCAGGTGACAAGGTTCTCCTTGACATCCACGTCAACGGCAACGCCCGTCTTGAGGGTGGCATAAGCGGTCATGTGTGCTGGTCGAAAATAAAATACTCTGATACTCCTGATGTAATGGCCGACGAGAAGTATCGTCCCGAGTACCACCATACTCCTGCCTGGGGCTGGATGAACGACCCCAACGGTATGTTTTATAAGGACGGAGTGTGGCATCTGTATTATCAATGGAACCCGTATGGCTCAATGTGGGGAAACATGACGTGGGGACACTCTACCAGCAAAGACCTTGTGAATTGGAAAAACGAGGGCGCCGCCATCTCGGCAGACGGTCTTGGAGCCATTTTCAGCGGCAGTTGCGTAGTCGATAAAGATAATACCGCGGGGTTCGGCAGCGGCGCGGTAGTGGCGTTCTACACGTCGGCGGGCGAGAGCCAGACGCAAAGCATGGCCTACAGTACGGACGGAGGAAAGACCTTTACCAAGTATGAAGGCAATCCGATGATAGTCTCTGATGTGCCCGACTTCCGTGATCCGCACGTCTTTTGGCACAGTCAGACAGGCCGTTGGGTCATGATACTTGCCGCAGGACAGGAGATGCGCATATACTCTTCGTCCGACTTGAAGGCGTGGACTTATGAGAGCAGTTTCGGCGAAGGCTATGGAGCGCACGGCGGAGTGTGGGAATGTCCTGACCTGTTCGAGCTGCCCGTGGAGGGTACTGACATGAAGAAGTGGGTTCTCATATGCAATATCAATCCCGGAGGGCCTGCAGGCGGCAGCGCCACGCAGTACTTTACCGGAACGTTTGACGGTCATAAGTTTACTTGCGACACAAAACCTGAAGTGACAAAATGGATGGACTACGGCAAGGACCATTACGCAACGGTGTCGTTTGACAATGCTCCTGACGGGCGTCGGGTGGTTATCGGATGGATGAGTAACTGGCAGTATGCCAACCAGGTGCCTACCGTCCAGTACAGAAGTGCCAACACTATAGCCCGTGACGTGTATCTTTACCGTTATGGCGGAACCGAATACATGGCGTCGCGGCCTGTTCCGGAGATGGACAAGGCACGTGGAAAAACCGTCGTAAACACGTCGCTGACCCTTGGAAGCCATACTGTCAGGAGGCTGTTTGACACTCCGCGCGGAGCTTACGAGATAGACATTGACATGCAGCCTGCCGCAGGAGCGACTGTTAGTCTTACCCTCTCCAATTCAGCCGGTGAGCATGCAACTATCGTCTATGACGAAGAGAAGGGCATGTTGACCGTAGACAGGCGGCACAGCGGCGAAAAGTCGTTCAGCGAACTCTTCCCTGCCGTGGCTACGGCACCAGTGCACGGCAAGCTGACAAGCCTGCGCATATTCGTTGACAACAGCAGTGTTGAAGTGTTCGGTAACGACGGAAAGGCTGTGCTTACCAACCTTGTATTTCCTGCCGAACCGTATAATACCCTGGCATTGAAGAGTGACAGGAAAACGAAAGTGGCCTCACTTAAAGTTTATGGGATAAAATAAATATGACAGCAGAAAAGGAGTAAGAAGGGTTTGCGTGGTCAGACATGCCACAAGTGCGCCCTGCCCTTAATGTCTTCGGGTGTTAAGATTTGCTCCTTTTCGCCTTACTCCTTATTACTTAAAAATAAAAACAGCTATGAAATCAAACAAGACATTATACCTCATCCCCGTGATGTTCTGCTTCTTCGCCATGGGTTTTGTCGACCTGGTGGGCATTGCCTCCAACTATGTGAAGGCAGACCTTGGGCTTGATGACGCCGTAGCCAACGTGTTCCCGTCGATGGTGTTTTTCTGGTTCCTCATCTTCTCCGTGCCAACGGGCATGCTGATGAACCGTATCGGGCGCAAGAATACGGTGCTGCTGTCGCTCGCCGTCACGATCGTTTCGCTTGCCTTGCCGCTTTTCGGCGACGGCTTTTATGTGATGTTGGTGGCGTTCTGCCTGCTCGGAATAGGCAACGCGTTGATGCAGACGTCGCTCAATCCTCTTATCTCGACCGTCATCAAGGGCGGCAACCTTGCCAGTACGCTGACCTTCGGGCAGTTTATCAAGGCCATCGCGTCGTTCCTTGCGCCTTATCTTGCCATGTGGGGAGCGACGAAGGCCGTTCCGTCGTTCGGCTATGACTGGAAAGTGTTGTTCCTTATCTACCTGGTTGTAGGAGTGCTTTCGGCCGTGCTGCTGTTCATAACGCCTATTGACGAGGATAAGCCCGAGGGCAAGGCTTCTGGCTTCGGCGCTTGTTTCCGTCTGTTGGGCAAGCCTGTCGTGCTGCTGTCGTTCATCGGTATCATGTGCCATGTGGGCATAGACGTGGGCACCAACACCACGGCGCCAAAGCTCTTGATGGAGCGTCTCGGCATGACTCTTAACGAGGCGGCCTTCGCCACCAGCCTTTACTTCATTTTCCGTACGGTAGGCTGCCTTACGGGTTCGTTCTTCCTGCGCGTGATGAACAACCGGATGTTCTTTACGATAAGCGTCGTCATGATGGCGCTGAGCATGGCAGGGATGTTTTTCGGCGACTCGAAGGCCGTGCTTTACGCGGCAATAGCCCTCGTGGGTTACGGCAATTCCAACGTGTTCTCGCTGGTTTACTCGCAGGCCTTGTTGTCTGAGCCCGACAAGCAGAACGAGGTTTCGGGCCTGATGATTATGGGCCTGTTCGGCGGAACGGTGTTTCCGCTGCTGATGGGCTTCGCCAGCGACGCCGTAGGCCAGGCCGGAGCGGTAGCCGTAATGGCGGTAGGGGTGATTTACCTTATTACTTATATAAAGAACGTGAAACATTAAATGAGATTATGAGGTTATGCGGTTTTAAGGTCATACGGTTTCAGGTGAAACTGTTAGGGGTGTGAGGTTAGGATGTTTTTACGGTTTATGCCGTAGAAGTCTTGCAACAGTAATCACCCAAAAACTCACTACCGTGATACAGTATCACCGCCACTACCGTCAAACCTCATAACCTCACTACCGTAAAACCGTATAAATTATGAACACAGACATTATCGTAGGACTGGGCGAGGCGCTATGGGACGTCCTGCCCGAAGGCAAGAAACTCGGCGGCGCGCCGGCCAACTTCGCGTACCATACACGGCAGTTCGGGTTCAACTCGATGGCCGTAAGCGCGGTGGGCGAGGACAAGTTGGGCGACGAGACGCTGGCGGCCCTTGAGGCGAAAGGGCTTGGATACAACATGGCGCGCGTGCCGTATCCCACGGGAACGGTGCAGGTTACGCTCGACGACAACGGCATTCCGACGTACAGCATACGCGAGAACGTGGCGTGGGACAACATACCCTTTACGCCGGAACTGGAGGAGATAGCCCGCAACTGCCGCGCCGTGTGCTGGGGCTCGCTGGCACAGAGAAACGTCGTGTCGCGCGAGACAATACATAAGTTCTTGTCCGCAATGCCATCGGACGGCGGACGTTTGAAGATATTTGACGTCAACCTGCGCCAGAACTTTTACTCGGAAGAGGTGCTGTGCGACTCGCTCCGGCAGTGCAACGTGCTGAAAATCAACGACGAGGAGCTGGTTATCATAGGCCGCATGTTCGGCTATCCCGGCCTTGACATGCGCAATAAGTGCTGGCTTATACTGGGCAAGTACAATCTCGACATGCTGGTGCTGACATGCGGCACCAATGGCAGTTACGTGTTCACGCCCGGCAACGTGTCGTTCCAGGAGACGCCGAAGGTTGACGTGGTGGATACGGTGGGCGCGGGCGACTCGTTCACCGGAGCGTTCTGCTCGGGCATACTCAAGGGCATGTCGGTGGCCGAGGCGCACAAGATGGCCGTCGACGTGTCCGCCTACGTCTGCACGCAGAGCGGCGCCATGCCCGTGTTGCCAGGCAGCATAGTCAACAGGATGTGACCCAATGGGCTTGTACATGATTCAAGGTTTATAGGTTTTGGTTAGGTAAAAGATTGTTTTTCAGGGTAACCCTACAGCTTTCAAGGCGGGCTGAACGGCGTCGGTAATGGCCGCGGCCGTAATGCCCGCCCATGTTTTTTGCCCTCGTCCTGCTACGTTCTTGCAGCCGTCTGCCCGTCGTCTCTTGCCCATTTCATAAAAGTGCTGGTAGTCAATGGATTGCCGATATGCCGCCTTTTGCTTTCCAAAAGACGGCTTTTTGGCGTGCGATTGACGGCCTTTTGTATTGTAAAAGGCCGCTTCTTGCATGCTGTCAATTGTTCGTATGTGTGGCGACATGTCGTGATGAAGGTGTGTAACGAGGCTTGGCATAAGCCTTTTATTGTTAAATAATCATGACAAACAAACGTGGTATAAGATAAAATTCGTATCTTCGCAGATATGTAGAGGCCGTCTGTGTAGCGGCTGTAAGCAAGTATGACTACTAAAAAACGACGATATGGCAAAGGAGAAGAAAAACAGTAAACGACTGACGAAGAAGAAAGTTGCCGAGATGTTGCAGGATCTGTTCATGCGCAATCCCGACAAGACGCTCAGTTTCAAACAGATATTCAAGGAGTTGAGGCTGGTTACCCATCCCGCTAAAATGCTTGCCGTGGAGGCTATGGAGGATATGGCTTGGGACGACTTCCTGAGCAAGGTGAGCGACAACTCGTACAAGCTGAACCTCAAGGGGCAGGTGCAGGAGGGCAAGTTTGTGCGCAAGGCGAACGGAAAGAACAGCTTTCTGCCCGACGACGGCGGCAAACCGGTGTTCGTTGCGGAGCGTAACTCACTCTTCGCCCTTACTGGCGACAGGGTGAGGGTGACGTTCATGGCCCGCCGCCAGAACCACATCAAGGAGGCGATGGTAATAGAGATTCTTGAGCGTGCCCGCGACACGTTTGTGGGAACGCTGCGTGTGGAACGCGACATAGCCTTCCTGTCGCCCGACGGTGGCGGCTTTGCCCACGACATAATAATACCGAAGAACAAGCTGAAGGGCGGCAAGAACGGCGACAAGGCCTTGGTGAAGGTGATGATGTGGCCGTCGGAGGACAACAAGAATATTATAGGCGAGGTGACCGACGTGTTGGGTCAGCAGGGCGACAACGATGTTGAGATGAACTCGATACTGGCGCAGTACGGCCTTCCGTATAAGTACCCGAAGCGTGTGGAGGAAGCTGCTGACAAGATAAGCGCCGAAATCACCGAGCAGGACTATAAGGAGCGCGAGGACTTCCGTGACGTCACGACGTTTACAATAGACCCGAAGGACGCAAAGGACTTTGACGATGCCCTCTCGATACGCTCGCTCGGAAAGAACCTGTGGGAGGTTGGCGTACACATAGCCGACGTATCCCACTACGTGACCGAGGGCTCCATTATAGACAAGGAGGCGCAGAAGAGGGCCACGAGCGTGTATCTTGTCGACCGCACAATACCTATGTTGCCCGAACGCTTGTGCAACTTCATCTGCTCTCTGCGTCCCGACGAGGAGAAACTGGCTTACAGCGCGGTGTTCAACATGGACGACAATGCCGAGATAAAGTCGTGGCGTCTGGTCCACACCGTCATCAAGAGCAACCGCAGGTTCTGCTACGAGGAGGTGCAACAGATTCTCGAGGACAACGGCGTGAAGGACAGCACTGGCGAGCCCGCGCCGCAGGCCGGCCCTGAAGGATACAAGGGCGAGTATGCCACCGAGCTGGTAACGCTCGACCGCCTGGCTAAACGCCTGCGCGCGGCGAGGTTCAAGCATGGCGCTGTGAAGTTTGACCGTGAGGAGCTCCACTTTGATGTAGACGACAAGGGCAAGCCCATACGCTGCTATTTCAAGAAGTCGAAAGACGCCAACAAACTGGTGGAGGAGTTCATGCTGCTGGCCAACCGCAGCGTGGCCGAGAGCGTGGGCAAGGTTAAGAAGGGGCAGAAAGCAAAGACACTGCCTTACCGAATACACGACGTACCCGACCCGACGAAGCTCGAGACGCTGCGCGAGTTTATCGTTAAATTTGGCTATCGCCTTAAGACCGGCGGCACCAAGGGCGAGATTTCGCGCAGTCTCAACAAGCTGATGGACGACTGCAACGGCCGGCGCGAGCAGAAGCTGATAGAGAGCGTGGCGCTAAGGGCCATGATGAAGGCCAAGTACAGTGTGCACAACATAGGGCATTACGGCCTGGCGTTCGACTACTACACCCACTTCACCAGTCCCATCCGCCGCTATCCGGACACAATGGTTCACCGTCTGCTGACCCGCTACCAGAACGGCGGACGCAGCGCCAACAAGGAATATTACGAAGAATTGTGCGAGCATTCGAGCGACATGGAGATAATCGCCCAGAACGCCGAGCGTGATTCAATCAAGTATAAGATGGTTGAATTCATGGCCGACAAGATAGGCAACACTTACGATGCCCACATCAGCGGCATAACCTCTTACGGTATATATTGCGAGATTGACGAGAACCATTGCGAGGGAATGGTGCCGCTGCACGACCTTGATGACGATTATTACGACTTTGACGAGCGTAACTATTGCCTCGTAGGCCGCCACCACAGGCATAAATACCAGCTTGGAGACCCCATAAGGATTGTTGTCGCAAAGGCCAACGTAGAGAAACGACAGCTCGATTTCTCGTTGGATGAGGGCAAAAATTGATGTGGAGCAATAATATTGCCTGAAGGCGTATACATATGAACCGGCCATAAAAGTTACCCGTCAAACTTTTATGGCCGGTTCAAGTACAGGCATTCCTGCTTGTAATCCAAAAGGGGAATACAGCTTTATGGCAATACGTTAAATTTACAAAACAAGTACTTGTTATCCTATTTGTATAACATTTTATCCTTTTTAGTTTATCGGTAAAAGTTTGAATTGGCGTATCTTTGCTGTGTAAGAATAGCATTGGAGTGATTGATGAAAACAGGAAACGAAGACGTAGTAACGGTCAGTACTGTAGAGGAATATGCCTCATTGTTCGGTTGTCCTCCGGTATGCCATCCGTTGTTGAGTGTATGTCGTCTGTCTGCCGTGAAAGACTATATCCCTGTCGGTAAACCGGTTAGGCTGAATCTTTACACTATTATGATAAAGGACAAAACAACATGTAATGCCCGTTATGGATGGCGGACTTATGATTTTACACGGGGATGCATGAGCTTCTTTGCGCCTGGACAGGTACACAGTTGGGATGAGAAAACCGAAAACATAGGCAGGTGGGGATGGTTATTGGCCTTTCATCCTGATTTCATACGCAAATATCCGTTAGGTACGAGAATCGACCGGATGAAATTCTTTTCCTATGACGTTAGTGAAGCACTGCACATATCCGATATGGAGCGGAAGGTGGTGGAGAACATCATGGAAAACATAGAAAGCGAATACAGGCAAAACATTGATGCACATACGCAAGATATTATCGTTTCGCAACTTGAAGTCCTGCTGAATTATTCTGAACGTTTTTATACGAGACAGTTCCAAACACGCAGCAGTGTGGAGCCTGACGTCCTTGTACGGGTTAGGGGCTTGCTTCAGAAGCATATGGACGAACACCGCAGAGAGTCCATTTCCGTTAATGCCCTTGCGGGCGAACTGAACATGTCACCGCACTATTTAAGCGACTTTTTGCGCAGCCAGACCGGCATGAACACGCAACAGCATATCCACTCTTTCCTGATAGAACGTGCAAAATCTTTGTTGGTGACTACGCCGTTGTCCGTAAGCGAGATTGCATACCGGTTGGGATTTGAATATCCCCAACACTTCAACCGCCTTTTCAAGAGCAAGACGGGCATTACCCCACTGGAATACAGAAACATGAACTGACACGTATATGGGACAGGAAGAAAACAAATGGATATCACGCCGCACATTCCTGAAACAACTGGGTGTTATCGGCTCTTCAGCCGGATTTTCAGCCTGCGGACACGGACAGGCCGAACAAGAGACCTTGAGCGGTAAAATGACTTACCGCACTGACCCAAAGACGGGGCGGCAAGTTTCTTTGTTGGGTTACGGGTGTATGCGTTGGCCGTCCGCCACATCTCCGCGGAAAGACGGCTGCCCGATAGACCAGCTGGCGGTTAACGATTTGATAGACTACGCCTTGGCACGGGGCGTAAACTATTTTGATACCGCTCCTGTATATGGGCAGGGCTGGTCGGAAACCGTCACGGGTAAAGCCTTGAAGCGTCATCCGAGAGAAAAGTTTTTTATCGCCACCAAGATGTCAGGGGCAACAGACCTTTCGCGTGAAAATATGATGGCCATGTATCACCGCTCGTTCCGGAATTTGCAGGTTGATTACATAGATTTTTATCTGTTGCATGCCATCGGCGGCGGAGGGATGGAACTGTTCAACAAGCGTTTCATTCAAAACGGGATGTTAGATTTCTTAATCGAGGAGCGGAGTAGGGGACGTATTCGGCATCTCGGCTGGTCGTTTCATGGTGATATTGAAGTGTTCAATCGTGTGTTGGAGATGCATGACCGCATTCATTGGGATTTCGTGCAAATCCAGCTCAACTATGTGGATTGGCGCCATGCGTCTGCTTACAATGCCGACTGGCAAAAGGCTATGGGAGATGACACCAACGCAGAATATCTGTACGAAGAATTGGCTGAGCGTGACATTCCCGTGGTTGTCATGGAGCCATTGCTTGGCGGAAGATTAGCCAGCGTTACGCAAAACGTGCTGGCACAAATGAAGCAGAAACGCCAGGAAGACAGTGCCGCCGCATGGGCGTTTCGCTTCGCCGGGTCTTTTCCGAAGGTGTTGACAGTCCTTAGCGGAATGACATACAAAGAACATCTTGATGACAATCTGCGCACATTCTCTCCTCTCGTTCCGCTGTCTGACGAAGAAAGCAAGTTCCTTGAAAACGTGGCGGAAAGCATGAAGGACAGCCAGAATATTCCCTGCACAGATTGCAAGTATTGCATGCCATGCCCGTACGGAATAGACATCCCGGGAATTTTTCTTCATTACAACAAGTGCGTAAATCACGGTAATATATCCAAAAGCAGTTTAGACGTCAATTATGAAAAAGCAAGAAGGGCTTTCCTCATCGGATATGACCGTAGTGTTCCTAAGCTTCGGCAGGCAGATCACTGTATCGGCTGCGGGCAATGCACTTCCAGATGTCCTCAAGGAATTTCCATACCGTTACAAATGAGGCGTATTGATGATTATGTGGAAAAGTTGAAACAAAGGAAATCTTAATCGGCGTATATCCCTTTTCTGGGCTTGGGCTGTTTTCACATAAAAAGGTTGTACATATAACCCATTGGCTGAATTATATTGAGTGGCACGGCTACAGTTACAGTTTCAAATAGTGTCCTTTCAGCCTGTAAGATATGGCTTTTCGCCTTCTGAAATGCCTCATTTTGCATCATAAAAGGCCGTCTTTTGCATACTTGCCGTAAACAAGTGGAAACCGTAACAAAAAGCCGTTGAAATGTAATAGACCGTAAGTGCCTGCCTCTATAAGTGCACAAATAATTCAGCCAACGGGCTACATATAATAAATGTAATACGTGCTTAGTCGCCGCCAAACAGCTCTTTAAGTATCGGTAGCGACTTTAGCTCGGGAAAATCTGGTATGTGTATCTGGTAATAACGCAGTATGACGTCGGCCATGCGGTTGCGTTCCGCGCGCGTCATCTTGTAAAGATGCATCGTCGGATAGTTCATCCTTAACAGCAGGTTCATCTTTTCGGCCTCTTCCGGAGGAAGGTAGTCGTTGTGCAAGGGAACGTCTGTGCGGAAACAACTGGCCCGCAGGTCAAAGCGGCTTCCTGGCGAAAAGTCTTCAAGGTTAGGGTAGAAACCGAGGAATTTAGACAGGCGCATCATGAACACAAGGTGGAAATTGGCAAAGTGTCCGTCGCATTCGTCAAGCCATCTAATGCTGTTCTCCACATATGCATAGGTCAGTTCGTCTGCCTGCTCTTGTTTTGTGGCGTAACGGAGAAACTCCGCCGTGAACATTGACAATGATAATTTTGACGGCGAGAATGGAATGGATGAGAACGGAACGTCCACCCTTGCCTCCTTAATATGTTGCAGGCGCACGCGTTGGCGCATGTCAAGAATAACCTCAAGAATGAACAAAGGCTGGAAATATTGCTTCTTAAGCTTGCCTTTTGGCGACTTCCCGACGGTGGCGATGCAGGCCTGCCGCCCATATCCGGCGGTCAGCAAATCGATGATAAGTTTCGACTCGCCGTACTTGAACGAATGAAGCACTATAGCCTTTGTTTTTACGAGCATGATGCAAAAATACGCATTTTTAGGCGATAAAAGATAAAAATATTTGAAAATTATTTGGTGGAATCAAATAAAACCCCTACCTTTGCACCGCAAAATCAAATCGACGGTCCCTTCGTCTATCGGCTAGGACGAGAGATTTTCATTCTCTAAAGAGGAGTTCGACTCTCCTAGGGACTACAATAAAAACAAAAAAGGAATTATATAATCAAAGATGGCAAACCACAAATCATCAGTAAAGAGAATCCGCCAGGACAAGAAGAAGACATTGCACAATAAATATTATGCAAAGACAATGCGTAATGCTGTCCGCAAGCTGCGCGCTATGACCGATAAGGAAGAGGCTCTGAAACTCTATCCGAGCGTTCAGAAGATGCTTGACAAGTTGGCCAAGACCAACCTCATTCATAAGAATAAGGCTGCTAACTTGAAGTCTAGCTTGGCTTGTTACATCAACAAACTGGGATAAAGTAAATTATAAATAAGAGACGACAATTAAGTGGCTGCAGTCTTGTTTTATAAGATTGCAGTCTTTTTTTATATCGTGATGTCCGTACAGAAGGCCTTGACGTAGCGGCTGAAAGCCGTTATGAGCCTGCTGTACGGACATGTCATATCACGCAATAACGCGTTAACAGGTATGAAAAGACAGTCATTTACAGATGTTTTCATGCTGAATCCAGCGTTAATGATGTCTGTACAGATTTATCATTAATAGGCGATAAAGGTAACTTAAAGTGCCAATATTAACACTAAATGTTTGTTTGTGACGGTGAAAATCATTATTTTTGCGCCTGCATCGGAATTTTGTTTGTATGCCATGAAAACACATCCAAAACTTATACAAGTGCCTGATATGAAAAGGTTTTGCTTCTTTTTTGTCGTTATTGCGTTAGCCTTAGTCGTGCGTGCCGCTGACAAAGATACGTCTGTACTTCTCGAGGAACTTGACCGCACGATAGCGGAAGGCCGCAAATACATGGTAATAAGGCAGGCCGAAATATCTGGCATGAAATCAAAACTGAAGCATGCCGCCACGGACGAGGAGCGTTATGAGTTAATGGGAAAGCTCCGCGAGGCATACAGATCGTTTGATATTGATTCAGCGTTGTACTTTTCGGTTGAGAAACTGGAGGTGGCCAAGCGTATGGGACGGCGCGACTATATAGCCGACGCACGGATGAACATGGCCGAAATGAGCGGAATGCAGGGCATGTATAAAGAGGCTTTAGACTATATCGACGGCGTAAGCAAGGACGACCTTAACGCTTATCAGATAGAATATTATTACCATGTGTACCGCATGGTTTATGGTTTGATGACGGACAATTGCAGCAACGCGGCAGCGAAAAAGCATTATTTCGATATGACCGACCGCTATCGTGACTCCATATTGCTTGTAAATACGCCGAGTTCGTTTAATTATCTTATCGTAAAAGCCGATAAGGACAATGTACATAAGCGTTTTGACGAAGCCATCAAGGCGCTGAACGAGGCTTATCCTAAGTTCAACGACATACATGACAAGGCCCTGCTTGATTATTCACTGGCCATGTCGTATGCCGGAAAAGGCGACGTTGAGAACGAGAAACGCCACCTCATTATGTCGTCAATCAATGATTTAAAGTCGGGAATACGTGAGTACACGTCCTTGCGTATGCTTGCAGTCCTGCTTTATAACGAAGGCGACGTCAGCCGTGCCTACGCCTATATGACGCGCTGCATGGACGATGCGGCAGCCTGCAACTCGCTTTGGAGGATATACGAGGTGCAGAAAGCTTTTCCCATTATCAACAAGGCGTATCATCACCAGTTGGATAGGCAGCGTCGCCTTATAGTCTGTTCGCTGATTTTCATCATACTTCTTACGCTATTCCTCGCCATTGCCATCATCCTGATCAAGAAGCAGATGCGCAAGGTTTCGGCTGCTACGAGGCTGGCTCAGGAGGCCAACGTAAGGCTGAAGGAGCTTAACCGTGAGCTTGCGGAGAGCTCGCGTATCAAGGAGGAGTACATCGCCCATTACATCGACCAGTGTTCGTTATATATTGACAAGATGGACAAGTACAGGAAGCATTTGCAGAAAGTGGCGTCCAAGGGAAAGGCGGCAGACCTGTATGACGAAATCCGTTCAACGTCGTTCATCGACAACGAGCTGAAAGACTTTTATGCTCATTTTGACGATTCTTTCCTAAAACTGTTCCCGAATTTTGTCGAAGAGTTCAATAACTTGTTGCAGCCCGAGTTCCGCACACACCTCAAGCCGGGCGAGAAACTCAACACCGAGCTGCGTATCTTCGCGCTTGTGCGTCTCGGGATAAGCAGCAGCACGAAGATAGCCCACTTCCTCAGATATTCCGTTACCACGATTTACAACTATCGGGTGAAGTTCCGTAATGGTGCCATCGGCGACCGTGAGAAATTTGACGACGAGGTTATGAAAATCGGACTGGTTGAGGATGACGGCAGTATTGACGATGAAAAGCATGATTAATGACGGTTGATTTTATGCCGTCCGGCGGTTTGCGTGGAGCCCGGAAGGGCCTGAAAAGCTATAAGTAGGACTTTCAAAAGCCCTACTTTTTTATTTTATAGTGTTTTCTGTAAGGTGTTGATTATAGTGTTTTACGAAAAACAAGGCCTCGTTTTCTACTACTTTTTGGGTAAAATCGGGTAAAATCGGGATTTGTTTTGTTTAATTTTGCAATGAAAACTTTTGCCTTTTGGCCCATTGATCGGGAACGACAAAACATCAACTTTAATAAAACGTAAAATGAGAACTTATTACCTTAAACGACTGAAGACCCTCGTGGCATGTCTGCTTGCGGTCTCGATGATGGCGAACGCCGATACGGTGAAGTCGCCGGACGGAACAATCGCCGTCGAGTTCAGGCTTGACGACGGCATTCCTGTGTATAATGTAACCTATAAAGGCCGCATGGCGGTGAAGGATAGCCGCCTCGGCTTGGAGCTGAAGAATGCCGAAAACCTTATGGACGGCTTTGTTCTTGACGGTACGTCGACCTCCACTTTCGACGAGACATGGCGCCCGGTATGGGGCGAGGTAAGCCAGATCCGCAATCATTATAACGAATACGTGGCACAGCTGCGCCAGCCGTCTACCGACAGGAAGATGAACATACGCTTCCGTGTTTACGACGACGGCGTGGGCTTCCGCTACGAGTTCCCCCAGCAGAAGAATCTTGTTTACTTTACGATAAAGGAAGAACATACCCAGTTTGCCATGACCGGAGACCATACGGCGTGGTGGATTCCGGGCGATTATGATACCCAGGAGTATGACTACACCGAGTCCAGGCTCTCCGAGATAGGCGCCCTGCAAGACGCGGCAGTGACCGACAACGCCTCGCAGACACAGTTCTCGAAGACCGGGGTGCAGACGTCATTGCAGATGAAGACTGCCGACGGCCTGTATATCAACATTCACGAGGCCGCCCTGGTGGACTATTCGTGCATGCATCTGAACCTCGACGACAAGGCCATGGTGTTCGAGTCGTGGCTCACTCCCGACGCTGTCGGTGACAAAGGCAACATGCAGACGCCATGCAAATCGCCCTGGCGTACAATCGAAGTGGCCGACGACGCGCGCCGGATACTGGCCTCGAAGCTGACGCTTAACCTCAACGAGCCTTGTAAACTGGAGGATACGTCATGGATACACCCCGTGAAATACATGGGCGTATGGTGGGAGATGATAACCGGCAAGAGCTCGTGGAGCTACACAAACGAGCTGCCTTCGGTGAAGCTTGACAGTATTGATTATGCCACGATGAAGCCCAACGGCACTCACGGAGCTAACAACGCGAACGTAAGACGTTATATCGACTTCGCCTCGAAACACGGATTCGACCAGCTTCTCATCGAGGGATGGAACATCGGATGGGAGGACTGGTTCGGCCACCAAAAGGATTACGTGTTCGATTTTGTTACCCCTTATCCAGACTTTGACATCAAGGCACTCAACGATTACGCCCATTCAAAGGGCATGAAGCTCATGATGCACCACGAGACCTCAGGCTCAACGCGCAACTACGAGCGCCACATGGAGGCCGCTTACACGCTTATGAACAAGTACGGTTACGACGCGGTGAAGAGCGGATACGTGGGCAACATGCTGCCCAAGGGCGAGCACCACTACGGCCAATGGATGAACAACCACTACCTGTACGCCGTGAAAGAGGCCGCCAAGCACCACATCATGGTGAACGGTCACGAGGCTGTGCGCCCCACCGGACTGTGCCGCACGTATCCTAACCTTGTAGGCAACGAGTCGGCACGCGGCACCGAGTACCAGGCTTTCGGCGGAAGCAAGACCATGCACGTCACCGTACTGCCGTTCACCCGCCTCAAGGGAGGCCCGATGGACTATACTCCAGGTATTTTCGAGATGGACATCGAGAAGATAAATCCCAACAACCATTCGCACGTAAATTCGACAATCGCCAACCAGCTGGCCCTCTATTGCACGATGTACAGCCCCATACAGATGGCGGCAGACCTGCCAGAGAACTACGAGAAGCACATGGACGCCTTCCAGTTCATCAAGGATGTGGCCGTTGACTGGGACGACTCGCGCTACCTCGAGGCCGAGCCTGGACGCTATGTCACCGTTGCCCGCAAGGCCAAAGGCACCGGCAACTGGTTCGTAGGCTGCGTTGCGGGTAGTGAGGAGCATACATCCACACTCTCGCTCGACTTCCTCGACAAGGGCAAGAAGTACGTTGCCACCATCTATGCCGACGGCAAGGACGCCGACTATAAGACCAATCCTGCGTCGTACACGATAACGAAGGGCATTGTGACGTCGAAGACACGTCTTACTCTCCGCGCCGTAGAGGGCGGCGGATACGCCATAAGCATATTCGAGGTGAAGGATGATGCCGCGGTGAAGGGGCTGAAAAAAATCAAGTGAAGAGCCGGTAACTAAGAGTGAAGAATACACAGGTTCTGCCTGCGTTCTATTCTGCTTATCGGGCCAATTGGGCCTATTAATTACCTCATGGTCGGCCGGACGCTTTGCGAAAGATGGTTCTTCCGCAGTTTTGTTGGATGGCCTTTCAGCAACATAAAATTGAGCACATCGAGTTTTTCTTTTAAAAGATTAAAAATCAATAGTTTTGTTATATAATTTGAAGTATGGATAAGCCGGATAGTTTTATAGCCCTAAATTTCAATTTAATTAATATACAGGTACTGATTATCAGGGACTTATGAGCATACAAGATAATACAAATACTTGAATATCAGCATCTTATCTTTATCCAACAGAACTGCGGATGAACCCGAAAGATGGCCTTTCAGGCGATGAAAGGCCGTCTTTTGGAAGCTGAAAGGCCACCTTTCGCAGGCTGAAATACGGCCTTTCGCAAACCGCCTGGATATCAACGGGTTATAAGCAGACTTGCGGCGACGGTTTGGAATGCCGCCGTGCCATGACCATTACGCCCCTGAATAATCATATAAAAAACATAAAACCTTAAACAATAAACACATGAACGGATTAAACAGAACATTTACTACGCTGCTGCTGGCCGTCATCCTCGGGATGTTCGTGCCCCTGTCGGCCTTTGCCCAGCAGCAGAAGGTGAGCGGTACCGTTACCGACGACAAGGGTGAGACCGTCATCGGGGCTACCGTAAAAGTGAAAGGCGGCGATGCTGCGGCCGCCACCATTACCGACATGGACGGCCGTTACGCCATCAACGCCCCGGCCGACGCCACGCTCCAGGTGTCGTACATAGGCTTCGCCACCCAGGAGGTGGCCGTCGGCGGGCGCTCCGTGGTCGACATAGTGCTTAGGGAAGACAACGAGATGCTCGACGAGCTGGTGGTAGTCGGCTACGGTACGATGAAGAAGAGCGACCTTACCGGCTCGGTAGCCTCGCTCGGAAGCAAGGACATCAACAACTCGTCCGTAAACAACATAGGCCAGGCCATACAGGGAAAAATCTCCGGCGTGCAGATAGTTGACGCCGGCAAGCCCGGCGACAACGTGTCGGTGAAAATCCGAGGTCTCGGCTCCATCAACAACTGCGACCCCCTCGTGGTAATCGACGGCGTGCCTACCGACCTCGGCCTTAACGCCATCAACATGGCCGACGTCGACCGCCTCGACGTGCTCAAGGACGCTTCGGCAACGGCCATCTACGGCTCGCGCGGAGCCAACGGCGTGGTCATGATTACCACCAAGCGCGGCTCAGAGGGCAAGAGCACGCTGTCCGTCTCGGCCAACGTGTCGATACAGAACGCCACTAACGTTCCTGACCTGCTCAACGCCTCGCAATACGCGGCGCTCAACAATGACATGATGCTCAACAGCGGCAACACCTCGAACCCCGAGTTTGCCGACCCTGCCAGCCTCGGAGCCGGAACGGACTGGATGGACGAGCTGTTCCGTACGGGCATAATGCAGAATTACACCGTAAGTTATTCGGGCGGCAACGACAAGTCGCACTACTATATCTCCGGCGGATTCCTTGACCAGTCGGGCATAGTGGAGAGCGTAGGCTACCGCCGCTTTACCTTCCAGGCTAACACCGACGCGCAGGTTACCAAGTGGCTCAAGTTCTCCAACAACCTCACCTTCAGCGCCGACGAGAAGAAACAGGGCTCGTACAACATCGGCGATGCCATGAAGGCGCTGCCGGTATTCCCCGTCAAGGAGGCCGACGGCTCATGGAGCGGCCCCGAGGGCAACGCCCTTTGGTACGGAAGTACACGCAACCCTATCGGCCCTACCGAGCTCAACACAAGCAAGACCAACGGCTACAACTTCCTGGCCAACATCACGGCGGAGATTACTTTTGCCAAATGGCTTAAGTTCCGCAGCACTTTCGGCTATGACGCCAAGTTCTGGTTTGACGACAGCTTTACTCCGGCATACGACTGGAAGCCAACTCCCGTGGAGGAAAGCACGAGGTACAAGAGTACGAACAAGTCGTTCACGTACCTTTGGGACAACTACTTCCTGTTCGACTACACCATCGCCGACGACCACAACATAAGCCTCATGGCCGGTATGTCGGCGCAATGGAACGACTACGATTACTACAACGCGCAGAAAAACGTGTTCCAGTTTGACAACGTTCACGAGTTTGACAACGGCGAGAAGATGTACTCCATACTCGGTAACATGACCGAGTGGGCCCTCCTCTCGTATATGGCCCGACTGAATTATTCGTACAAGAACCGCTACCTTCTTACCGCTACGGTGCGCCGCGACGGCTCGAGCAAGTTCGGTCCGAAGCACCGTTGGGGTACATTCCCCTCCGTGTCTTTGGCATGGCGCTTGTCGGAGGAAAAGTGGTTCCCCAAGAACACCATCGTTGACGACCTCAAGGTACGCGTAGGCTACGGCGTTACCGGTAGCCAGGCCAGCGTCGGCAGCTATGGCTATCTGGCGCAATACAACACCAGCGTGTATCCCCTCGGCATAGCCGGAAGCACCCAGACGGCGCTGTATTCGGCTGCTCTCGCCAACCCGTACATTCACTGGGAGGAGGTTGCCCAGACCAACATCGGCGTTGACCTGTCGCTGTGGCGCTCGCGAGTGGTTCTCTCCATCGACGCGTATCTTAAGGAAACGCGCGACATGCTCGTTAAAGCCTCCATACCGATTACCTCCGGTTTCGAGGATACTTCAACTACATACACCAATGCCGGGCGGGTAAGCAACAAGGGCGTAGAGCTGAGTCTGCGCACCGTAAACATCGAGAAGCCCCTGCGTTGGGAAACAAGCATCACCGCGACGTACAACCGCAACAAGATAAAGGACCTCAACAGCGACGTGCCTTACTACATCAACCAAATCAACAACTCGTACGTCACAATGCTGGCCAACGGCTATCCCATCAACGTTTTCTACGGATATGTTACCGACGGGATATTCCAGAACCAGCAGGAGGTCAACGACCATGCCGTGCAGGCTGGCGCAGAGCCCGGCGACATACGCTTCCGCGACTTGAATAACGACGGCGTAATCAACGATGATGACCGTACTGTACTCGGCAATCCTAATCCCACGTGGCTGTTCTCGATGAACAATACTCTGTCGTACAAGGGCTTCGAACTGTCAGTTTACTTGCAGGGCGTGGCCGGAAACAAGATATTCAACGCCAACAACATCGACCTTACGGGCATGTCGGCGGCATATAACCAGACTACGGATGTGCTCAACCGCTGGACCGGCGAGGGCACGAGCAACTCCATGCCGCGTGCAGTTTACGGCGACCCGAACGGCAATAACCGTGTGTCCGACCGTTTCGTTGAGGACGGCTCGTACCTGCGCCTCAAGAACATAACTCTTGCCTACAACTTCCCAGACAAGTGGTTGGCGCGTCTTGGGGTACATGGCTTGCGCCTGTCGTTCTCATGCGAGAATGTGGCTACGATAACCTCATACTCAGGTTTCGACCCCGAGGTTGACATTAACGGTATCGACAGCTCGCGTTATCCTATTTCCCGGACATTCAGTTTCGGACTGAACTTTAACTTCTAAACCATCAACAACAATGAAAACGATAAGAAACATCATATTGGCAGGTATCACGGCGGTGGCCATGTCGTCGTGTTCAGATTTCCTCGACCTGTCTCCGCACAATACGCTTGACCCCGAGACAACCATGACCGACGATGTAGCCAAGGCCCTGACGCTTGGCTGCTACCGTACGCTACAGTCCTCAAACATGTACAACCAGCGCATATGGACGCTCGACATCGTGGCCGGCAACAGTGAGGTTGGCGCGGGAGGTGGCACTGACGGACTTGAAACCGTGCAGGCATCGAACTTCATCACCCAGACGGACAACGCCATGGCGCTGTATCTTTGGCGCTCTCCGTGGGTGGGTATAGGCCAGTGCAACACTGTGATACGTGACCTGAATAGTGCTTCGGGACTGTCGGAAGAGGTGAGAAGCCAAAGTCTCGGCGAGGCATATTTCCTTCGTGCGCATTATTATTACATTCTTGTAAGGCTCTTCGGAGGCGTGCCTTTGCGTCTCGAACCTTTCAATCCGGGTGACAATACGGCCATTGCTCGCAACACCAAGGAAGAAGTTTACGAACAGATAATCAAGGATTGCCAGGAGGGTATCAACCGTTTGCCGGCCAAAGCCGACTATTCCGACGACGACAAGGGGCGTGCCTGCCGTGAGGCCGCTATGGCAATGATGGCCGACATCTACCTTACGCTGGCGCCGGACAACCATGATTATTACGGCGACGTGGTGAAACTGTGCCGCCAAATAACGGCTATGGGCTATGACTTGTCGCAATATCCCTATGAGGAAAACTTCGACGCGACGGTCAACAACGGTCCGGAATCTCTGTTTGAGGTGCAGTACAGCGGCGACACGGAGTACGACTTCTGGGGCAATAACCCGCAATCCTCATGGCTGTCTACGTTTATGGGGCCGCGTAACTCCGACTTTGTTGCCGGCAGTTACGGATGGAACTTACCTACGCAGGAGTTTGTCGACCAGTACGAGGAAGGCGACCTGCGTAAGGACATGACAGTCTTTTACCAGGGATGCCCGCCTTTCGACGGCAAGGAATACAGCAGCTCATACTCCAACACGGGGTATAACGTGCGCAAGTTCCTTGTTCCCAAGTCTGTATCTCCCGAGTTCAACACCTCTCCGGCAAACTTCGTCATCTACCGTTATGCCGACGTATTGCTGATGGAGGCAGAAGCTCTTAACGAGCAGGGACTGACCGACGAGGCTGCCGCTCCGCTTAACCAGGTGCGCAAAAGGGCCGGGCTTGCCGACGTGTCGGGCCTTACACAGGAGGAGATGCGCGAGAAGATAATCCACGAACGCCGCATTGAGCTGGCCTTTGAGGGGCACCGCTGGTTTGACATGATACGTCTTGAGCATGGCGACTACGCGGTAAACTTCCTGCACAGCATAGGAAAGGCCAACGCCACGAAGAACCGTCTGCTCTTCCCTATACCGCAGACGGAGATGGACGCCAACCCCCTAATGACGCAGAATCCAGGTTATTAATCTTTTAACTTAATACTGACAAGATGAAAAGACATATATTTTCAACGATTGTCATCATGCTCGGCTGTTTCGTGATGAGCGCCTGCGTGGATGATGACTATACTGAACTGAACAAAGGCGAGACCGAACTTGCGCTCACTGCAAGCTCCGCCGACATAACATTGGCGGAGACTACGCGCTCCGACGAGGGTGTAACCTTGTCATGGACAACGGGTACCAATCACGGAACGGGCAACCGGATAACCTACAAACTGGAACTGGCTGAGGCCGGAACGGGATTTGCCGCGCCGTATGTTGCCGCTGACGGCGTGACGCAGGAATACACATGGACTGCCACGCAAGAGCAACTTAACGACCTGCTCAGGACTAACTTCGGCGTAAAGGCCGACAACCGTTACGACGTTGAGGCCCGTATTACGGCAACGGTGGCAGGTGTTGACGACGTGCAGACTGCCGAGACATCATTCAGCGTGACGACATACGAGCCCGTGTCTGCCACGCTTTACCTCACGGGTACGGCCACTGATGGCGGTACCGACCTGTCTCTCGCGACGGAAATGACTCGTACGGACAACGGCGAGTTTACCTATACGGGCGACTTGAAGGCCGGAACGTACAAGTTCATAACCACTCTCGGGGCGGAGCTTCCGTCTTACAACCGGGGCGAGGACGGCTCGCTCGTACTGCGTACGACTGCCGACGAGCCCGACAACCTGTTCGAGATAACCGAAGGACACGCATATACCGTGACGGCTAACCTGCTGACCGGAGAGACTACATGCGTAAAGTCTGACGGCGTAAGGCCCGCTTACGACCATCTTTACTTCGTGGGCGACGAGAACGGATGGGGTTTTGACGAGATGGCCCAGGATCCGCTCGACCCGTTCCTCTTCCGCTATGGCCGAGAGTTTACGGTTGGAAGGGAGTTTAAGTTCGGCACGATGAGCGGCAGTTGGGAGAACATGTATAAGGCAACCCAGCCCAACGCGCCCTACACGGACACGTCGATGGAGTTTGTGCCGGGCTTCGATCCCGACAACAAATGGTTCCTTAACGCCGACGAGACGGGCCGTGCTTACAAGATATGCGTTGACATACGCTCGGGAAAGGAGCGCATGATGATGCGCGAGTTCACGCCGTATGAGACTGTATGGCTGGTTGGCGACGCCGCTCCCGGCGGCTGGTCGCTCGACGATGCGGTGGCGATGACGTGTGATTCGTCCAACCCTTACGTCATGACATGGAGCGGAACGCTCAACGCGGGAGAGCTGAAATTCACGTGCGACAGGCAGAGCGACTGGATGGGAGCATGGTTCATGCCGGCGGTAAACGGCGCGGAGCCGACGGGAACAGAGGAGAAAATGCTCTTCATCGACAAGTCTGACGACGACTTCAAGGCACAATACATCGACGTGAACGTGAACGACATCGACCAGAAATGGCGCATTGCCGAGGCCGGAACGTACACTATAACGCTTAACCAGCTAACCGAAACAATAACAATAGCAAAACAATGAAACGATGAGAAAATATATCTATTCTGCCATTATGCTGCTGGCGCTATGGTCATGCAGCGATGACGACAACGCAACGGCAGCGCCCGAGCCTGACATTACGGGCGGAGTTACCGACGTAGTGAAGGTTAACGACGGCCTGACACTCAATCTTTCTACTGACAAGGTGTGCTATAAGCCCGGCGAGACGGTGACATTTGCCATCGACGGCAATGTTCCGGCAGACGCCAAGGTGCGTTACCGCAAGCAGTCAGAGGTGGTGGGCGAGCAGGCCCTGAGCGGCTCTACGTGGACATGGACGGCGCCCGAGCCCGACTTTACGGGTTATCTCGTGGACGTTTACCGCACCGAGAGCGACGGCTCGGAAACCGTGCTCGGCACGATAGGCGTTGACGTCTCGAGCGACTGGACACGCTTCCCGCGATACGGCTTCGTGGCTACGTTCGACGCGACGAAGACCGTAGACGGCGTGATAGAGCAGGAGATGGCCTTCCTTAACCGCTGTCATATCAACGGAGTGCAGTTCCAGGACTGGCACAACAAGCACCACTGGCCGCTGGGAGGCACGCGCGACAACCTCGACGAGGTGTATAAGGACATTGCCAACCGTGACGTCTACACCTCCGTAATCAAGAAATACATCGACGTGCAGCACTCTTACGGAATGAAAACCATGTTCTATAACCTGTGCTACGGCGCCTTGTCAGACGCGGCCGCGGACGGGGTGAAGGATGGATGGTATCTCTTTACCGACACACGCCATGCCTCTAAGGACAAGCACGACCTGCCGGATACATGGAAGAGCGACATCTTCCTCGTTGACCCTGCCAACCAAGAGTGGCAGCAGTACATAGCCGACAGGAACGACGACGTGTACGCCAGCTTCGACTTCGACGGCTACCAGATTGACCAGTTGGGCAACCGTGGCGACCGTTACGCCTACGACGGCGGCAAGGCTAACCTGCAACGCGGCTTTACCTCGTTCATCGACGCGATGAAGGAGCGCCACCCCGACAAGCGCCTCGTAATGAACGCGGTGAGCGGTTACGGCACTTACTCGATAGCGCTGACGGGCAACGTCGACTTCCTCTACAACGAGATGTGGGACAGCGAGAGCCAGTTCAGCAACCTGTATGACGTCATCCGTGACAACGACCTGTACGGCCGCCACCAGCTCAACACCGTGTTTGCCGCCTACATGAACTACGGCAAGGAGTCGGGAGAGTTCAACACGCCGGGAGTGTTGCTTACCGACGCAGTGATGTTCGCCCTGGGCGGCTCCCACCTTGAGCTTGGCGACCACATGCTTTGCCGTGAGTACTTCCCCAACAACAGCCTTGCGATGAGCCAGGAGCTGCGCGACGCCATCGTGAGATACTACGACTTTATGACGGCCTACCAGAATCTGCTGCGTGACGGAGGCACCGTCACCGAGGCCTGCCTCACCTCGTCGGGCGACGTGCAGGTAGCGGCGTGGCCGCCGGCATTGGGCAGCGTTACCACGTTCGCGCGCCAGGTGGGCGACAGGAAGGTCATACATCTGCTCAACTTCATGGACGCCGACAACCTTAGTTGGCGTGACATGCAGGGCACCATGCCCGAGCCGCGCCTCATAGAGGGCCTGCCGCTGCGCCTGAAGGCCAGCGCTAAGGTAAACAAGGTGTGGGTAGCGTCGCCCGATTGGCTCGGCGGTGCCATCCAGGAGTTGCCTTTCAGCCAGGCCAACGGCGAGGTGACGTTCACCCTTCCGTCGCTGAAATACTGGACGATGATAGTCGTTGAATAAGCCTTGTGTGGCAGTACGTTTTCCAAGAGGCCGTCTTTTACGTTATGAAAGGCGGCCTCTTGCCGTGTAAAAGACGGCTTTTCGCAAGCTGAAAGGCGGTCTTTCGCAGAATTAAAAATACCCTTCTGTTAAGTCGTTGACTGCCAGTCGGTTATAAAGCGACGGCAAATAAGGCTTTAAAAGGTGAAAATATGAGATGGCGGAAATGTGAAAATGCATGTCAGCATGTAGCCGGATACCGTCATCAGAAGGTTTAATTGATAAGTCATACCGTCATTCTGTGCCTGGCACGGAATCCAGGAAACATGTGATATATAAGTATTTTAGTTATTCTCTGGATACCGTGTCAGGCACGGAATGACGGTGTGTCTTGTTGGTAAAGTCCCTAATGTGTTATCCATAGGTAAAATGCTGGTGTTCATTGAAGGGTGGGAAGCTATGCCAACAGCAGGGCAAATCTCCTCGTCTGCTTGTCCCTTGTTCACTTGTTTACTAAACAAGAGAATTTAATATTTAAAATTTCGCAGAACGATTTTTTTTTGTTATCTTTGCACGCTAATATAATCAATACTGAAGATGGCAGAAAATCAAATAAACGAAAGTAATTATTCAGCCAGTAACATCCAGGTGCTCGAAGGCCTTGAGGCCGTGCGTAAGCGTCCTGCGATGTATATAGGAGACATCAGCGAGAAGGGACTTCACCATTTGGTAAACGAGACCGTCGACAACTCTATCGACGAGGCGATGGCCGGTTACTGTACTCATATAGAGGTAACAATCAACGAGGATAACTCTGTCACCGTCCAGGACAATGGCCGAGGCATACCCGTAGACGAGCACAAGAAGCTGCACAAGTCGGCCCTTGAAGTCGTAATGACCGTGCTCCATGCCGGAGGTAAGTTTGACAAGGGCTCGTACAAGGTGTCGGGCGGCCTTCACGGCGTCGGCGTGTCGTGCGTGAACGCCCTGTCCACCCATATGCTCTCGCAGGTGTTCCGCGACGGCAAGATTTACCAGCAGGAGTACGAGAAGGGCAAACCTCTGTATCCCGTCAAGATTGTAGGCGAGACCCAACAGCGCGGTACACGCCAGCAGTTCTGGCCGGACCCCACGATTTTCACCACCACGGTGTTCAAGTATGAGGTCATTGCCAAGCGTATGCGCGAGCTGGCATACCTTAACGCGGGTATTAAAATAACCCTCACCGACCTCCGTCCGGACGAGGAGGGCAAGACAAGGCAGGAGGTATTCCACGCCCAGGACGGACTAAAGGAGTTCGTAAGGTACATAGACCGCCACCGTACGCACCTCTTCGACGACGTAATCTACCTCAAGACCGAGAAGCAGGGCATACCTATCGAGGTGGCAATAATGTATAACACCGACTATTCGGAGAACGTCCACTCTTACGTAAACAACATCAACACCATAGAAGGCGGTACCCACCTTGTGGGATTCCGCATGGCGCTGACCACCACCCTTAAGAAGTACGCCGACAACGAACCGTCGATATCGAAGCAGATAGAGAAGTCAAAGGTCGAGATAGCCGGCGAGGACTTCCGTGAAGGACTTACCGCCGTAATATCAATTAAGGTAGCCGAGCCCCAGTTTGAAGGCCAGACAAAGACCAAGCTGGGTAATAACGAGGTGACTGGAGCCGTACGCCAGGCTGTGTCGGAAGCCCTGACATACTATCTTGAAGAGCACCCCAAGGAGGCAAAACTCATCTGCGAGAAGGTGATACTTGCCGCTACGGCGCGTATCGCGGCGCGTAAGGCCCGCGAGAGCGTACAGCGCAAGAACCCCATGAGCGGCGGCGGACTGCCCGGAAAACTGGCCGACTGCTCGAACAAAGACCCGAAAGAGTGCGAGATTTTCCTCGTCGAGGGAGATTCCGCAGGCGGTTCGGCCAAGCAGGCACGCGACCGTCACCACCAGGCTGTGCTGCCTTTGCGCGGTAAAATCCTTAACGTAGAGAAAGTGATGTGGCACAAAGTGTTCGAGAGCGAGTCGGTAATGAACATAATACAGAGTATCGGCGTGCGCTTCGGCGTTGACGGAGAAGACGACAAGGAGGCCAACATTGACAAGCTCCGTTACGATAAAATCATCATAATGACCGACGCCGATGTCGATGGTTCACACATCGACACACTTATAATGACCCTCTTCTATCGCTTCATGCCAAAGGTGATACAGGAAGGCCACTTGTATATCGCCACTCCGCCGCTTTACCTCTGTACGTACAAGAACCAGGTTAAGGAGTACTGTTATACCGAACAGCAACGCCAGGCGTTCCTCGATAAATACGGAAACGGCGAGGAAGACGGCAAGAACATACATACGCAGCGATACAAAGGTCTTGGAGAGATGAACCCAGACCAGCTTAAGGAGACTACGATGAATCCTGAAACACGTCTTCTGAAGCAGGTTACCATCGAGAACGCAACCGAGGCAGACGAGGTGTTCTCAATGCTTATGGGCGATGACGTTGAGCCACGACGCCAGTTTATAGAGCAGAACGCTACGTACGCTAATATCGATGCGTAGCGCGAAAGGTGAGAAGGTGAGAAAGTGAGAAGGTGAGAAAGAATTGGTTAATTTGACCGCTCTTTCTCACCTTCTCACTTTCTCACCTTCTCACCTTTTATTTTGTTGCTTTTATAAAGTAAGTGATAAGCAGGGCGTAAGCCACGAGTGCGCAGACCTGAGACAGCGGATTGGCCAGCCACTCCTCATTTATGAGGTTGACATCGGCGAAGCGAATCAGGGCGCTTACTACTCCCATGAGCGCTCCTCCGGCAATAAGTCCGCTGGCGATGAGCGTTCCTTTCTCGCCGCGAGCCTTGTTCTCTTCGGCGTTCTTGGAGCGGCTTGTGACGTACCAGTTGATTGCTCCGCCCACAAGCAGCGGAATGTTAAGCTCTATCGGAATGAACATTCCAAGGGCGAAGGCCAGCGCGGGCACTTTCATCCATGTCAATATGATGGCTATCAGGGCGCCGATACCGTAGAGAATCCAAGGCGCTCCCACGCCGTTCATCAGCGGGTCGATTACCGCTGCCATAGCGTTAGCTTGTGGAGCGGCGAGCTGTCCGCTGGCGAAACCGTATGTCTTGTCGAGCAAAATCATCACTCCGCCGACGGTTGCGGCCGATACCAGCGTGCCGAGGAACTTCCAAGTCTCCTGCTTGCGGGGCGTTGTGCCGAGCCAGTAACCTATCTTCAGGTCGGTAACGAACGCTCCGGCCATTGACAACGCGGTGCATACCACGCCGCCCATGATGAGCGCCGCCACCATGCCGCCCGTGCCCTTGAGACCCACGGCCACCATAACGACAGAGGCGAGGATGAGCGTCATAAGCGTCATACCCGACACGGGGTTGCTTCCGACGATGGCTATCGCGTTGGCTGCGACGGTCGTAAAGAGGAACGCTATTACCGCAACGAGCAGTATTCCTACGGCGGCGAAGAGGATATTGCCCTTCATCACGCCGAACCAGAAGAACAGGAAGATGACCAAAAGTGTGACTATCGCGCCGATGGCGATAATCTTGAACGGTATGTCGCGCTGCGTACGGAGCACTTGCTTGCCGTCACTTTTGCCTCCGCGCATTTCTCTTGCAGCCAGGCTGACGGCATTCTTTATTATACCCCATGAGTTGATGATGCCTATTATGCCGGCCATGGCGATACCGCCGATACCGATATACTTGCCGTAATACGTGAAAATCTGCTCCGGCGACATGTCGCCTACCGCGGTGGTGATGGACGGATCCCACTGGTTCAGCACCTGTCCGTTGAACAGCACGGCCATTATCGGCACGATAAGCCACCATACCGCCAGCGAGCCGAGGCAGATAATGAAGGCGTATTTCAGACCTACGATATAGCCGAGGCCGAGCACTGCCGCGCCGGTATTTACCTTGAACACGAGCTTCGCCTTGTCGGCAATGGTCTCGCCGAAGCCTATCACGCGCGTGGTGAAGTTCTCGTTCCACCATCCGAAGGTAGCCACGATGAAGTCATACAGTCCTCCTACAAGTCCGGCCAGCAGCAAAGGCTTGGCCTGCTTGCCGCCCTTGGCGCCGCTTACGAGCACCTGCGTGGTGGCCGTAGCCTCGGGGAAGGGGTACTTGCCGTGCATGTCGCTGACGAAATACTTGCGGAACGGGATGAGGAAAAGTATGCCGAGCACGCCTCCAAGCAGTGAGCTGAGGAAGATTTCGAGGAACGATGCGCCCATGCCGGGGTATTTATCCTCGAGGATGTAGATGGCGGGCAGGGTGAATATGGCACCTGCCACGACGGCGCCCGAGCATGCCCCGATACTCTGTATGATGACGTTCTCGCCCAGCGGGTTGCGCCTTTTTGCCGCCGTCGACACTCCCACAGCGATTATGGCGATTGGTATGGCGGCCTCGAACACTTGTCCCACGCGTAAGCCTAAGTACGCGGCGGCGGCCGAGAACAGCACAGTCATCAACACGCCCCACGTAACCGACCATCCGTTAACTTCCGGATAAGCCTTCGTGGGGTCCATAACGGGGCGGTATTTCTCGCCCTCCTTCAGTTCGCGGAACGCGTTGTCAGGCAGCCGCACTCCGTCTTTTTCCATATCTTCCATTGTTCTTCAGTTTTTAATAAGGAGCAGACGGCGCAATCCGTCGGCCGTTCTGCTACTTAGGTTAGAGTTATTTTACGATAGTTTTCCTTGTCCTTACCGTGCCGTCGCTCATCTTCTGGCGAACGATGTTGAGGCCACGCTGCGGGGCGCTGAGCTTTGTTCCCGACGGCGAGAAGTATTCCGTGCTTACCACATCGGCGTCGCTAACGCCTATGTTGCTGATTCCCGTGGTCACGCCTTCGCCGTATTCAACGTTCAATATGGCGCCGGCGTATTTGCTGACCTCGGTCTCTACCTGGTTGACGGGCATGCCTTCGAGGGTGTAATAGTCTGAAGGAATGAAATAATCGTCGCTACCTGCGCCCTCCTGATGGTCGTCCGTACCGAGATTTCCGGTCAATGTTATGTGGTAATCGGGGTAATTACTGCTTACGTTTGTGCGCCAAACACGGTTGATGTCGCCTACGAATGCGTTGCGTTCAACGTATAGGTTGGAAAGATAACCTGCGCTAATGCAATAGTTTGCGACGTCTGATGAATATAAGCAATTCAGTAAGTGCACTTTACCAAAGCGTACTCGGGGCATACGTTCGCGGCAACCCTCGTCCCACCAGCAGGCGTAGAATGTGGTGTTCAGGTGTCCGATGTTTTCCTCTTGGTCGTCTGCACCTCCCCAAAGGTTGCTAAAACGGTGGTCGTCAGAACCTCCAGAGCCTCCGGGCCACGGTTCTTTCAGGTAGCGGAAGCGGCACCATGTGATAGATATGTTATCAGCGCCGTTAGAGCAGTCAAAGTTTCCGTCAACGCCGTCTTGGAAATCGCAGTGGTCAACCCAGATATTGTGGCTGTTGTTGCTTAAGAACAGATTATCGTTGCCGTCTATGTCGTATGCTCCGGCGCCTTTGAACGTCACGTTTCTGATGATAATGTTCGAGCAGTTTGTGAAGCGAAGTATGCCCGTGGCGTTATCGTCGTCAGTGTGAGTGGCGTTTACCAGCGCAGAGCCGGGCAGTCCGTAGATGGTCACGTTGCTTGCGCGGTTGACTGACAGCTGGCCGGTGAAAGTAATCTCGCCATCTATGTATATTGTCCTTGGTGTAGCCTGGCGGTTTAACTCGCGTCTTAATTCGTCGTAAGTCGTTACCAAAACAGGATTTGCGTCGTTGCTTCCGGTTATTTCATAGCTTTCGGGCGAGTCATAGTTGCCTGTTGAACTATAATTAATTGTTCCCCAACCTATCGGTTGGTTAACGTCGTATTCAGACATTTGTGCCTTTGTCTGTACTACGCCCAGCGCAAGCATTGCGGCGCATAAAAGTAAAGTAGATGTTTTCATAAGCATTGTTTTTTATATAAATAATGTGGCAAAATTAAGAAAAATATTGCTTATGGAGAAACGAATGCTGATAAAATTATGGATACACGTTAAATAAGCGTATTCTAAAAGATGGCCTTTCGTGTTGTGAAAGACGGCAAATAGTGCGTTAAAAGGCCGTATTTTGGAAGCTAAAAGATGGCCTTTTGTGAGGCTGTTAGTAAGTTGTTGGTAGTCAGTGGATTATGAATTGATGAGTCGAATGGGCCCAATAGGCCTGATGGGAGTGGTAGGATGGGGTGTTGTTGGGCGGTTTTGTGGTTGGCGAATGGGCCCAATAGGCCTGATGGGAGTGGTAGGATGGGTGTTGTTGGGCGGTTTTGTGGTTGGCGAATGGGCCCAATAGGCCTGATGGGAGTGGTAGGATGGGGCGTTGTTGGGTGGTTTTGTGGTTAGTGGATGGGGTAAATAGGCCTTGACAAAAACGGCAGTTCGGGGCATTGTTACGGTGCTCCGGACTGCCGATAGTGGGTTGTATGGCCGGTTATGGCTTATTGATTGTCGTTCATCAGGATGTCGGTCAGTTCCTTCATTCCTTCTGATGCGCCTTTCATTATATGCCGCACGTCGTGGCGTCCGGCTGCCATCACGGGCTTGGGGTCGATGAGGTAAATCGGTACGGACGGCTTGGCGTACTGCACGAGGCCTGCCGCGGGGTAGACGTTGAGCGATGTTCCGATGATGACGAACAGGTCGGCCTGCTGTGCGTAGTCGGCTGCCACGCTGATGTTTGGCACAGCCTCGCCGAAGAATACTATGTATGGGCGGAGCAGCGAGCCGTCGCCGGCCTTCTCGCCGGGCGCCACGTCGATGTCGTCTGCCGTCATCGTGCGCCAGTAGCGGGGGTTGTCCACGTCACGGCTGGAGCACGTTTTCATCAGTTCTCCGTGCAGGTGGATTACGCGCGAGCTGCCCGCCATCTCGTGAAGGTTGTCCACGTTCTGCGTCACTACGGTCACGTCATACTGCTGTTCGAGCGCGGCCACGAGGCGGTGGCCCTCGTTTGGCTTGGCCGCCAACAGTTTTTTGCGCAGCATGTTGTAAAAGTTGTTTACGTAGACGGGGTCTTGCAGCCACGCCTCATGCGTTGCCACGCGCGCCACGGGATAGTTCTCCCACAGCCCGTCGGCGTCGCGGAAAGTGCTCAGTCCGCTCTCGACGGACATTCCCGCACCGGTAAGTACAAAGAGTTTTTTCATTGTTTTGCGTATTTAGAGAAGTTAAAGAAGTAAAAGAAGTTATCACTACGCTTCGCTACGTTAGAAGTTAAAGCCAAATGTTTTGTAATCAACAGCAGGGTATTAGGATGATTGGCTTTATTAGTTTTGTCGTCGTAAAATGGCAAAGCGTTCGTCTTTAATTTCTTAGCGAACGTAGTGAGCGATAACTCCTTTAACTTCTTTAACTCCTTGTTCATTGTTATCTTTCCACAAAATTAGTGATTTTTCTTCAATAATGTCACCGTAATCAGATAAAAATGCTACCTTTGCACGGTTTTAAATAAGGTAGAAAATAATCAAACTTTAGAAGAATGGACAAGGTAAGTTACGCTTTAGGGCTGGGTATCGGACGCCAGCTGGCACAGATGGGGGCCACCGAACTCAACATCGACGATTTCGCAACGGCCATCAAGGACGTTCTGGCAGGCGCCGAACTTAAGGTCTCAGACAGTGAAGCGCAGACTATAGTACAGGACTTTTTCCGCAAGCAGGAGGCTAAGGCCAATGCTGCCATGGCCGAAAAGGGCAAGAAGGCTAAGGCCGAGGGCGAGAAATATCTGGCTGACAACGCCTCGAAGGAAGGCGTTGTGACGCTGCCCAGCGGCCTGCAATACAAGGTCCTGAAGGAAGGCAACGGCAATAAGCCGAAGGCAACCGACAAGGTGAAGTGTCACTATGAGGGCTTCCTGATTGACGGTACGGTGTTCGACAGCAGCATACAGCGCGGCGAACCCGCAGTGTTCCCGCTCAACCAGGTAATCGCCGGATGGACAGAGGGCCTCCAGCTGATGCAGGAAGGGGCTAAATACCGCTTCTTCATCCCTTACCAGTTAGGCTACGGCGAGCGCGGAGCAGGCGCTTCCATTCCTCCGTTCGCAACCCTCGTGTTCGACGTTGAGCTGATTGAGGTAATGTAATTATAAGGTAGTTAGGAGTAGTTAAAGTAGTTAGAAGTAGTTAAAGTCAAATGCCTTGCTGTTTATTTGCACGTTAAAAAGACATTTGCCTTTAACTACCAGCCACGCGAAAGCGGGGCGGTAACTACTCTAACTACTTTAACTACTTATTTAAGGAATAATCAATTAACAACAATAACAACAATGAGAAAACTATCATTTGCAGCCGTAGTGGCTGTAGCAGCCGCAATGTTCGTGTCTTGCGGCAACTCAACTCCTAAGGCAAGCCTTAAGAGCGACATTGACACCGTAAGCTACGCAATGGGCGTAATGCAGGGTCAGAGCCTCAAGGAATACCTCTCACGCGGTCTTGGTATCGACTCGGCTTATATGGACGAGTTCATACGTGGCCTTAATGTAGGTGTCAACTCTGGCGACGACAAGAAGAAGGCAGCTTATTACGCAGGTATACAGATTGGCCAGCAAATCTCTAACCAGATGGTTAAGGCCATCAACCGTGACCTCTTCGGCGAGGACTCTACCAAGAGCATATCAATGAAGAACCTCATGGCTGCGCTCGTTGCCGGCATTACCGACGAGAAGACGATGATGACTCCGGAGCAGGCACAGCAGGTATGGCAGATCAAGTCGCAGGCTATCAAGGCTACCGCTATGGAGGCTCAGTATGGAGCCAACAAGAAGGCAGGCGAGAAATATCTTGCTGACTATGCCAAGAAGGAAGGCGTGAAGAAGCTTGACGGCGGCGTGCTCTACCGTGTTATCAAGGAAGGCAACGGCCCCATGCCTAAGGATACGTCAATGGTTCGCGTTCATTATGAAGGAAAGACTATCGACGGCAAGGTGTTCGAGAGCTCTTACGAGCGCAAGCAGCCCCTTACGTTGCGTGCCAACCAGGTAATACCGGGATGGACCGAAGCCCTCACCCACATGCCCGTAGGTAGCGTTTGGGAGGTCGTAATACCTCAGGACAAGGCTTACGGTGACCGTGAGACTCCGCAAATCAAGCCGTTCTCAACGCTTATCTTCAAGATTGAACTGCTCGGACTGGGCCGCGAGAACAAGAAATAACTCTTTTAAGCAGTTAAGTAGTAAGGAGGAAAGAAGCAGGACGGAAATCCTGTCCGCTTACAATGCCGCTCCTTACATCTTCTATTCTTATTAATAAAGGATATGAACAGACTTTCAATAATTGCGCTCGCCATCATGGCGGGCGCTGTTTTCAATACCGCCGCTGCTGCCGGAAAGGTTAAGAAAGACCGGCAGGACGCCAAGGCGAATGACGGCGTTGTTACGCTGGCCACTGCTGCCGACTCGCTCAGTTATGCCGCAGGCATGGTGCGTACAGACGGACTTGTGCCGTACCTGAAGCAGAGCTTGGGCGTGGATACGGCGTATATGGCTGATTTCATCAGGGGCTATGAAGACGCTATGGCAAAAGGTTTTGACGACAAGACCAAGGCTTATTACGCCGGAGAGCAGATAGCGCAGATGGTGAGCCAGCGCATGCTGCCATTCTTGAAGGACGAGTTCGCGGGGCGTAACGACTCTATTGTCGACGCGATGTTTAACAAGGGCTTTGTCAACGCGCTGCTCAATGATAATAGCGTGATGGCCGATTCTGTGGCAAAGTCGTATTTTGACAAGGCCTTCAGGCAGGCTATTGATGAGCGTAATGCCGCGACACGTAAGGCCGGTGAGGACTTCCTCGCCGCCAACAAGCAGAAAGACGGTGTCGTGGTTCTGCCAAGCGGATTACAGTACAAGGTGCTTGTGAAGGGCACGGGCGATGTTCCTGGCGAGAAAGACGAGGTAACCGTCAAGTACGAAGGCCGCCTGATAGACGGCACGGTGTTTGACAGCAGCTATGAAAGGGGCGACGGTACCACCAAGTTCCGCCCCAGCCAGGTGATAAAGGGATGGCAGGAGGCACTCACGATGATGCCCGTAGGCAGCAAGTGGGAACTCTATATACCTTACAATCTGGCATATGGCGAGCGTCAGGCTGGTAAAATCAAGCCTTACAGCGCGCTTGTTTTCACAGTCGAAATGGTTGGTGTAAAGAAGGCTGAGACCACTGCTACGAAGACAGAAACTGGTCGTACTAATGGCGGGAAGGCACAACCCAAGACCGTTCCGGCAACGAAGATTCGCCCTGCAAAAAAGAAATAAATACCTGACTAAATAACTCTTGTTTGTCATGAACGAAGGAGGGAGACCGTAAAAAGTCTCCCTTTTTCGTTTCATTGTGCCTTGAATATGACAAATTTTATGTCAAAATGTTGTGTGTGTCATTTTTAATATGTAAATTTGCTCGCACCAATTAGAATGGTAGGTTTTATCGATTATATCAAGAAAAACAAAAACATAAACTTTAAGTAATGGAGAAAATAGATAGTCTTGACAGGAAAATTCTTAGCATTTTGTCTAAGAATGCCCGAATACCGTTCAAGGACGTAGCTGCAGAATGTGGCGTTTCGCGCGCCGCAATACACCAACGTGTACAGCATCTAATCGAGAACGGCGTAATAACAGGTAGCGGATTTGATGTCAACGCGAAGAGCCTTGGCTATACAACGTGCACGTACGTCGGCATAACCCTTGAGCGCGGAAACATGTACAAGTCGGTCGTTGAGCGTCTGGAGCATATCCCCGAAATTGTGGAGTGCCACTTTACCACCGGTCCTTATACAATGCTCGTAAAGCTGTACGCCCGTGACAACGAGCAGCTTATGGACCTCCTTAACAACCAGATGCAGGGAATACCCGGCGTAGTGGCCACCGAAACGCTCATATCTCTTGAACAAAGCATCAAGAGGGAGGTACCCGTTCCGCAGGAGGTAAAGAAGTAAGGCGAGGCTGTTGATGATGGAACCCTTTGATATTAAAGGCCGGCTGGATGATGTCTACTCGCGTTTTCCCGAGGCGGAGGCCAAACCCTTGATAGGACTTACGGGCAATTTTGCCGACGGCGAGGCTCGCCTTGCCGACCGATACTATAAGTCCGTGGCTCAGGCCGGCGGCATTCCGGTAATCATTCCGCCGCTTGCCGACAAGGACGCGATTATCAACACACTTGACATTCTTGACGGACTGATACTTACCGGGGGAGGCGACGTCAACCCATTGTGGGTAGGCGAGGAGCCTTCCCCGCGCCTTCATTCCATCAACCGTGAGCGTGACGAGGCCGAACTGCTTACCGTCAGCCTGGCGTATAACCGCCAGATACCAATGCTCGGGATATGCCGTGGCATACAGGTGCTCGTTGCCGCGCTCGGCGGAGAGATTGAGCAGGACATCGAAGAGGGATTTTCTTCATGTCGCCTGACACCACCTGACGGTTCAATTCACATTAATATACCTTTAAAGCACAGCCAGGATGCCGACCGCCGCGAGCCAACCCACTCGGTTATACTAAGCACGACCTCGGCTCTTTACTCTATATATAATAAGGTGAAGTTAGTCGTTAACTCGTTCCATCACCAGGCAATACGCCATGCGGGGCCGCATCTTAATATCTGCGCGACGGCACGTGACGGCGTGATAGAGGCCGTTGAGAGCAGCGAGTTCAAGCAGATTATCGGAGTGCAGTGGCACCCAGAGTGGCTTGAATACAGCGGACCGGCTCTCTTCGAATGGCTCGTGAAACAGGCAAAGGCCTTTAAGTCAGCTAAAAAACTCCACCGGCGTATCCTCACTTTGGATTCGCATTGCGATACGCCGATGTTCTTTCCCCAAGGCATTAACTTTGAACAGCGCGACCCACGCATACTTGTCGACATGCACAAGATGGCCGACGGCCGTCAGGATGCCGTCATAATGGCCGCGTACCTGCCGCAACCCAAGACCGGCGAGACGTTCCGCGATAAGGTGGAGTTCGACGTCAACGGGCCGAAAGAGTACGCCGACCTCATCTTCGACAAGCTCGAGGCAATCATCGACGTGAACAGCCGCTACATAAGTTCCGCCCGTACGCCTGCCGAGTTGTACGCAAACAAGCGCGCCGGGCTTCGTTCGATAATGTTCGGAATAGAGAACGGACTGGCGCTTGAGCATGATTTGGCCAACGTAGAGTACTTCGCCAGACGCGGAGTGGTGTACATCACGCTCTGCCATAACGGCGACAACGACATCTGCGACAGTGCCCGTGGCTCGTCAACGCACGGCGGCGTGAGCGAGTTCGGTGCCGAGGTGATACGTGAGATGAACCGATGCGGCATTATGGTTGACCTCAGCCACGCTTCGGAGAAGAGTTTTTACGACGCGCTCGACATCAGTTCAGTGCCTATTGTGTGCAGTCACAGCAACTGTAAGGCCCTGTGCGACGTGCCGCGCAACCTCACCGACGACCAGATGCGTGCGCTTGCGGCAGAGGACGGGGTGATGCAAATCACGCTGTATCACGGCTTCCTGCGCAACGACGAGCGGGAGGCGACCATACTCGACGCCATCAGTCATCTTGAACATGCTGCCAACGTAATGGGCATTGAGCATGTAGGCATAGGCACCGACTTCGACGGCGACGGCGGCATACGCGGCTTTGCCGACTCGTCGGAGGCGATAAACTTCACGCTAAACCTGCTCCGCCGCCATTTCCGCGAGGAGGACATAGCCCGCATCTGGGGCGGCAACTGGCTTAGGGTGATGGAGAGAGTGCAAAAGAATGGAACATCTTTTGTAGTTAAGTAGTTATAGTAGTTATCGTTCACTGCGTTCACTAAGTAGTTAAAGTCAAATGCACTGATAGGTTGAAAACCTTAATGTAAATGTCTGTATAAACTTTTTTAGACAGGGATGAGTGTTGTTAAGCATTCGATACTATTGACTTTAACTACTTAGTGAACGCAGTGAACGATAACTACTTTGACTACTTTAACTACTGAATAATAATGAAAACAATGAAAACAAACATCTTTTTCATCCTGCTCGTCGCGCTTTTCACTGCGTGTTCGGGCAACAAAAAGGCTGCTTCGGGCGGCGGTGACGACATCGCCATGCAGCCCGTCGGCCCAACGTTCGTGGCCGACAGCGCCTACGCATATTGCGAAAAGCAGTGCAGTTTCGGCCCCCGTACAATGAACAGCGAGGCCCACGAACAGTGCGGGGAGTGGATAATGGGCAAGTTCAAGGAGTTCGGACTGGCCGTCGTTCCGCAGGAAACAACCCTCCCGGGGTATGACGGAACGCAGCTGAAGGCCACCAACATTATAGCGAGCTACCGTCCTGAACTTACCGATAGGATATTGCTCTGCGCCCATTGGGACACCCGTCCCTGGGCCGATAACGACCCCGACAGCGCTAACTGGCGTAAGCCTGTAATGGGAGCCAACGACGGCGCCAGCGGCATTGCCGTCATGCTAGAGATAGCACGTCTGCTCAATGCCGACACGGCGAAGCTCGGCGTGGGCGTCGACTTCGTTTGTTTCGACGCCGAGGACTGGGGCGTGCCGCGCTGGAGTGACGCCGTTGACAATGGCGACTCATGGGCTTTGGGCGCCCAGTATTGGTCGGTTAATCCGCATAAGAAGGGATACAAGGCCCGCTACGGCATTCTGCTCGACATGGTGGGCGGTCAGGGTGCGCAGTTCTGGCGTGAAGGCATGTCGATGCAATATGCTCCCGACCTTGTTAAGAGGGTATGGGCAGCAGCCAAAGTGGTAGGTTACGGCAGTTATTTTGTCGACCAAGATGGCGGAATGGTTACCGACGACCACATCCCGGTGAACGAAAAGGCAAAGATACCGACCATAGACATTATCGCCTTCTACCCCGACTGCCAGCAAAGCAGTTTCGGTCCGACATGGCATACGGTAAGCGACACGATGGACAATATCGACAAGGCAACGCTCGGCGCGGTAGGACAGACGGTGATACAAGTGCTCTATTCGGAGAAGTGATGCGGCCGGCCGTTTTGTAAAAGACGGCAAACCGTGTTCTGAAAGGCCACCTTTCGCATTGCGGAAGGTGGCCTTTTGGCGTGTAAAAGGTGGCCTTTTGCAACGCGTTGAACGTCAGTGTTTTACGCCGGTGGTTGCATATCGCCCTGCGTAACGTGCGTTTTCGGTCGATGTCAGGCGAGTATGCGTGTCGCTGATGGCGGTATTCCGATGTGCCGATAACGAAAAAAGCGGTGGAAAGTCGTTGCCTTTCCACCGCTTGCTGTCGGGATTACTGGACTCGAACCAGCGACCCCTACGTCCCGAACGTAGTGCGCTACCAACTGCGCTAAATCCCGATTTGCGGGTGCAAAGATACAGTAAAATTCTGAAACGCGTGCATTTTTGACAAGAAAATTGTTCAAAAATTTGCGAGATTGATAAAAAACGTCTATCTTTGCACTCGCAAAAAGCAAGAATGATGGTGCCATAGCTCAGTTGGTAGAGCAAAGGACTGAAAATCCTTGTGTCCCCGGTTCGATTCCTGGTGGCACCACAAAGAAACGATTGAAAATCATGAAATCCGCTGAAATACAGGCTGTTTCAGCGGATTTTTTTGTATTCTTAAACACAAAAAGCCGCAGATTTATGAAATAAAAAGTTGCCGGTTCGGTGGCTTTTGCAGAGTCCCGTTAAAAAGCCACCGAAAACACGATACTTCACTTATTTTCAGGTATTTACAGAGTTGTCTTACAGGTTAAACCGGTTAACTTTGCCGACCTGGCCGGATGATATGCAAATATACAATTGCAAATCCTCCGCTTGACGAAAAAGGATGTCAAACCCATTAAAATCAATGTCATGAGACAAGGAACAATGAACATTCTGTTTTTCGTTTTGAAAACGAAACTCTTGAAAAACGGCGAAGCACCAATCCTGATGCGCGTCACAATCAACGGCCAATACGACGAAGTCCGCATACAGCGCAGCGTACCGCTGAAGCAATGGAATGCGGCAAAGGGCCGTAGCAAAGGTAAAGACCGTGCAGCCAACGAACTGAACGAATACCTTGCCGAACTTAATTCCCTTGCATTGGAAAAGCACAAGGAGCTGATGCTTGAGCAGGCGTACATCACACCGCGTTTGATCTTGAAGCGCATATTCGGCAAGGACACGGAGCTGCGCACCCTGCTGAAAACCATGCAGGAGGAAATTGAAAGCATGAGGAAAGTTGTAGGTATAGACTATTCACCGATAACCATAAACAGGTACGTCAACGTGTTGAACAAGCTGAAAGCCGCCGTGCCGAGGTTTTACGGCAAGGAAGACATAACTTTTTTCGAGCTGTCTCCAGACTTCATCAAGTTTTTCGACACATTCCTGAAAATGGAGGCCGGCCTGTGCCGTAACACTATCGTCCGCTACATGAAATGCCTGAAGCGCATTGTCAACATGGCCTTGGCCAAGGAATGGATGCGAAAAGACCCGTTTTACGGATACAAGATGCAGCAGGACGAGACCGACCCGGTATTCCTGACATACGTCGAACTGAAAGCAATCATGGACAAGGACTTCAAGATACCGAGGCTTGAACTCGTGCGTGACGTATTCGTCTTTGCCTGCCATACCGGTCTGGCGTTCTCGGACATTTCAACCCTGACGAGGGAACACCTCGTGCAGGACAACAACGGCGACTGGTGGATAAGGAAAGGACGTGTGAAGCTGGAGCACCGCCGCAAGGCTTCGTCCATCAGCAATGTTCCGTTGTTGCCGGTTTCTCTTACCATATTGAAAAAATACGAGAACCATCCTCTATGCGTAAAAACCGGCCGTTGCCTGCCCGTGATGTGCAATCAAAGAATGAACAGCTACCTCAAAGAAATAGCCGACCTGTGCGGGATAAACAAGAACTTGACGACTCACGTTGCCCGCCATACTTTCGCAACGACCATAGCGCTTGCTAACAGCGTTCCGCTTGAGGATGTCGCCGCCATGCTCGGACATTCGACGACAAGGATGACGCAACATTACGCACGGGTGCTCAACCCGAACATCAAGGCCGCCATGAACAATGTAAAAATGCGGCTTGCAATGCAAGGGTGAAAATGCCAAGACATATTCTTTTACTTTTAACAAGAGGTTGTGAATAAAACGGATTTGCACAACCTCTTTTTTATCCGTACCGCCATTCCTGTTTCCGCTTGCAAAGTTAGCCGCCCGCTGTGTAGCACTTGCAAGGCTGCCCTACGGGACTGGTTGTCTGGAGAAAACCGTCCTCGCTACGCTGCGGTGTTTTCTCCGACAAGCCTTGCCGTGCTACGGCGACCGTCTGCACTGCAAGCGGTAAACAAGTATGGCGGCATGGTAAGCCGCTAATGTCTAATCTAAAAACAAGCGACTATGAAGAAAAAACAAGCATTTGTATGTATAAGACAAACCGACAAGCGAGAACAGGTGTGGTTGTCATTAAAGGCTGACATCGAAAGTCGCCTTGGCGTAATACACGCCATAGACACAGGAAAGGCGAAAGGCTACAACCGTTCGCTATTCGTGGAAAGCATATTGAACAAGGTGGACACTTTTGTAGGTAAAGGGGACGTAGACATTGTAAGGAAGGCAGTAGCTCTTGTGTCCGAGTATAACAGGAACTCATCAAAACCGGCCGTCACGGAACGCAACCGGCTGTTCAGGATGGAAACGATGGCCTTGGAGACCCGTTCAAGGTTGGAGGCCGATTACGGGAACGTGAATATGGAAATACCTTTCAACGGTGGAACGGTAATCGTGAACCGCGAAGCGGACAGACTACAGATTGTCTATGGACAAATCCCCGACGACCGCACGAGGAAGGCACTCAAGTCGTGCGGTTTCCGTTGGTCGCCGACTTTCAAGGCATGGCAGCGCCTGTTGACGGCCAAGGCCGTGCTTGCGGCAGAAGGACTACTCGGAATAAATATCGATGAAACTGAAAAACAAACAACGACAAGACCTTAAACGACATGAAGCATACGGATTTCTTTTCGATAATAAAACGCATCAAGGTGAGAGAACTAAAGGAAATTGTTGCCGCGTTGCGGCTGCACGGCGGAGCTTATGAGTGGACGGATGTTTGCGACAGCCCCATGATAGCGGCTGATACGGGTGGAGGCCTGATGGATGCCGCCGTGTTGAGAGCTGTCCTTGGCAAGGACGGACTGCAACTGGAATGCGCGGACACATCGAACGGCGAATGCATGACTATCATGCCCCACGACGTTTTTGCCGGACATCTGTCATACATCACCGATAAGGTTCCGCCAATAAACGGTACAGGTGATGTTACGGCACCCAAGGAATATTTCGCGATTGCATGGATTGGGCGTGAGGACATCGCCGCCAAGGGCTACGACACGTCATGCCTCACGGACGACATGATGGAACGGATTGCAAGGAGAATGGGCGACGCATACTCTGACAACGGATACGGTGAAGACCTTGACATGGCGGCAACGGAGGCTGGGCTTGCAAGAATAAAGGCAAGAACTCTATTTGGAATATAAGAAAATGGTTATGGCCGCCAGAAAAAGTACATTCAAAATGGAAAAACGTAAGGGACGCTCCTGCAAAAGGGCGTCCCTTTTTTCTTGCGGCAAAGGTAGCCGTCCGCGCACGCGTGGCGCAAGGCGGCCTTACGGCCCGTTGCCTGCGGAAAAATCATCCTCGCTCCGCTGCGGTATTTTTCCGCGCCAAGCCTTGCCGCACGCTACGCCGTGACGGCTGCACCATGCAGCAAGAAAAAAGGCAAGCCCCTTGCCGGGCGATACCGGACAAAAACAAAACGACATGGAAAGGATAGACTACAAGACGATGCTCGACATCGCACGGTGGCAGCACAACCACCATCCGAGCGAAGAACTCACTTACGGACTTTTCGCGGAAATTTTCGGCGAAGACCTCGGACGGCATTTCCACGGAAAGTGGACGGCGTATTTCAACGGTAACCTTTGGGACATGCTGGCGTATTTCCGTGGCGAAAGCGCAAACGGCCAAAAGTTCTGCGACATGCTGCTGCGGCAGGTGTCGCTGTACAAAAAGAACAGGCAAAGGCCTGTGTCCAAAAACAATGAAGCAATAGGCAAGAACATTACTGACAATCAAAAACCACAAAACCATGACACGTTATGACACACCGGTGGAAGTAAGACCTCTCGAAAGGCTTATTCTCGGCTTCTCATCCGAATGCGGACGAAGCCCCATGACCGTGCTTGAAGATTTCCTAACATACGTCATCCACGGCTTTTCACCCGGAGCGCCGCCGCTGAAAAGTTGGAAATACAAGAGGGAACAAAACGCGGAGTTCATGCGGATGTTCTGCGAATGGCTGGCGCTGATGAAGTCAACGCTTGACGGCGGCAGGGAATGGTACGACGCCTTGGGAGAGCTTTACATGGCCTTCTCCTCGACAAGCGGACGGAGCGCACAAGGACAATTCTTCACTCCACCGCCGGTATGCGACCTTATGGTTGCTTGTACGGCAAACAATGGCAGTCAACAAGGCTCAAGAGTGAGCGACCCCACCTGCGGAAGCGGACGGCTGTTGCTGGCCTACCACGTCAGGAACCTCGGCTGTTACCTCGTCGGAGAGGACATAGACCGCACCTGCTGCATGATGTCCGTGTGTAATATGCTCGTACACGGCTGCGTCGGGGAGGTGGTCTGGCACGACAGCCTGCGGCCCGGTACATTCTCGGGAGGCTGGTACGTCAACCCGTTCCTCACCCGCACGGGCATACCGTCAATAAGGATTATGACAGAAAACGAATACAAAAACAAGAACACAATGCCGTCGCCGACATTGCGGCGGAACGGAATAAAAACTGAATTACAAAACCTTTAAAACAAACGATTATGAAACTGAATGCAAGTATCGAACTGAAGTCGCGACTCACCCACGCGGCGGAGAACGGCAGCGTCATCGCAGCCGACATCCTTACGGAAATCAAGCGCAACGCCGACGTAACGGAAATAATCCGCGGCTCGTACAACTTCTTCTCGACGAAGCGCAAGCGGTCGAACATGGAAAGCTACCAGAGGATAAGGATAATGGTGACGGCGTGCAACAAGGACCTCGCGAACGAGAATTTCCCCGACCGCAACAACCCACAGGCGCCGTGGTTCCCGGAGAACAGGACCGACCTCGAACCGTCCAAGTTCGTCCGCCTGTTCAGGAACCTTCCGGAATATTCCGACAACGACCTAGCCTATTTCGCCAGTGCCATCTGCATCGACAGCAAGGTCACGGTAAAGCTGCTCGAAGGCGTGCAGGACTTCTTTGAGGCGTACAACGGCGAGAATTACGGCCATACGGCGGACTCGTCCGAATCATGCCTGCACAACTCTTGTATGCGCCACGAGGGCACGGCGCGCAACGCCGCAGACTTCTACGTAAACTTCGCGGGCGCGAAGATACTCGTGGCGAGGGACTCCGGCAACAACGTCCTGGGGCGCGCCGTGGTATGGAAGAACGTGAAGTCGCTTTCTGAAGACACCCCAGCCGCAGGCCTGACAATGCTCGACCGCGTGTACTACACCCACTCGTTCGTTGCGGAGATGATGAAGGAATACGCCCGCAGCCTCGGCATAACGTTAAGGAAAGCGTACAACGACTTCTCCCACACGAAGGAAGTGACGGCCATGAATGACGACGCCGACTCCGGAATCGAGCGGGGCAAGCAGTATTACATCGGGCTCGCCGTGGAGGTGCCGGCCCACAAGTGGCACAAAAAGGGTGCGCCGTACATGGACACCTTCTTCAGCGTACACCTCGACAGGGACGGCATGGAACTCAGGAACTTCGATTCGGTAGAGGCGATAGCCACACTCCGCAACACAAGCGGCAACGCCACGCAGACGAGGAGCGTATGCCCCAACTGCGGCTCGCTGCACAACCTCACCGACAACGCGTTCTGCCCGTCCTGCCGCCAGTTGCTCTACCAGCACACGGAGTTCGGCGACGTCATGCGCAGCGGTGTCGTGGAATACGGCGGACGGGCGTACCCTTCCGTGCTTTTCAAGAAGAAAAGGCCGAAGCCGGCTATGCGTCTTTACCTTCAAGTAAAAAAACTCTACATGGCATGAATATGGAAAGACTGCTTGCACTCTACAACACGGCTTCTCCCTCGGGCAGGGAGAAGTCCATTGCCCGCTTGGTAAAAGCCGAGCTTGACCGCATGGGCGTAAGGCACACACAAGACCGCATGGGCAACATTTATGCGGTAAAGGGCCAGGCGGATACATATCCGTGTGTCGTGGCCCACATGGACGAAGTGCACGACAGGCGCACGGGGTCTTACTCCGCCCACATAGTGGCCGGCTCGATAATCGTCGGCTACGACCACAGGAAAAGGCGCGTCACCGGCATAGGGGCCGATGACAAGAACGGCGTATGGATGTGCCTTGAATGCCTTAGGGATTTCAAGGTGATGAAATGCGCCTTCTTCGTGCAGGAGGAAACCGGCTGCAAGGGCAGCGGAGCGGCCGACATGGGCTTCTTCACCGACTGCCGCTTCGTAGTCGAGTGCGACCGCAAGGGCGACTCGGACATGGTGACCGACATCAACGGCACTGCCCTCTGCTCACGCGACTTCATAACGAAGGCGCAACTGCGCAGACACGGATACAAGACTACGCACGGCCTGTTCACCGATGTTTACGCGCTGAAAAGGAAAGGCCTCGGCGTATCGTGTGTAAACTTGTCGTGCGGATATTACGAGCCGCACACCGACCACGAGTACACCGTGATAGCCGACCTGCTGAAATGCCAGCGTCTCGTGAAGCACATAATACGCACCCACAAGACCGTCAGCAGCCACGAACACAAGGAACATAGATTCCAATCAATAAGTCATTGGGACGACTTTGACGACTGCAACGGTTACGGTTGGCTGTATCCACATTTATTGGGAAGGCGTGAATACGGCGCAAGGATGCTTGAAAGCACGACAAACAACGACAAAACAAGACATAAAGGGAGGACAGGAAAATGACACATACTGAAACGACTGCACCTTGTTTCGCAATCGAAACACCGGAGAGCGGGAAAGAGACAATAATGCTTATAGACGCAAATGCGCTTGCACGGCACATCATGCGGATGGACTTCGGCACGGAGACGGAGCTTTACCTCTACGCCGACGCTGACGGAAAGCGGGTCGAATACGCCGCCGCATTACGCAAGGAAAGGTGGAAAGACACGGAATTCTGCCTGCTCGGAGGCTACGGCCTGCCTGTAAAAGGCATCAACATCGAACGCGGATGCGACCTTGCTGACCTGACTTTGGCCGTCCGCGATGCGCTGGACTTCTTCGGTTACGGCCCTGATGTCGGCCTCGTTGTCGGCTACGGGTAAATGGTTTTCAATGTTCTTTTCACAACCAAAACCGCAGCATTACGGAAGAAAATGGTTACTTTTGTACCGGCTCGACAAATATCTGCAATCCAAAGGCAAAACACCCGCTTAGCAAAAGGTGGCATTTGACGCTGCAATATGCCACCTTTTATCGTCCAAAACACGGCAAATCGGAAGGTAAAAGACGGCCTTTTGCAGAACTGTACATAACTATTTGATTGTCTGCTAATTACAACCAGTCGGGAGACAAAAGCCATATTGCACTTTATTTTACAAAAAGACATTGTCTTTAATACTGACAAATGACGAAACAAAAACGAAGATGAAAGACCAGTTAAGACTGCTCAGAACCTGCATATACAACGAAATTCCTGCCGTAGTATTCCAGGGTGACGACTCGTGCGCTCCCGAAATACTTGAAACCGCGAAGGAGATTTACCGCCGCCACGGCTGTTCGGAAGAGTTCCTTTACAACTGGCAGCTGCTCGTAGACGAGGTGAAGGCTTACCAAGCGGAGAACGGCGCAAGGGTGAAACTTCCCCGACTGCTGCCCTCGGAGGCCGAGACCGTAAGGGACGAGATGGCGAGAAAGGAGGCCGTGAGATGAAACTCATAATGTCTTCGGCCGACCTCTCGAAGGAGCTGACACTGACGTTCGCCGATGACGACATACGTGCCGGACTATCCTTTACCGAAAAGTTTTCAAAAGCAGAACACCCTTTTCAATATTTTATCTTGAAATATTCCAATACGGATTTATAATGGTCCTGTGCCGTCAGGCATGTATCGGTCAAGTATCCGGGTGTGTTCGGCCATTCACGCAATCCGCGGTAATAGAACATTTTAAGTTCGTCGGTTATTATGAACGGTACAATTTCATGATTGAGGCACTCCTTGAACATTATCAACCGTCCGACACGGCCGTTGCCATCCTGGAACGGGTGTATAAGCTCGAACCTCTGGTGAAAGTCAAGAATATCCTCCAAGTTAACTGCTTTTTTAGCCCTATATTCTTTCAGCAATGCACGTACGGCAGCAGCAACCTGACGCGGTTCTACTGTTTCAAAACCTCCTACTTCATTAGGCAAGCGTTTGTATTCCCCGACGGCAAACCAAGACTTCGATGCATCCGACGTTCCCGATTTAAGCAACCTGTGCAATTGTTTTATCATGCTTTCCGATAGCGGTTCGCAGGTATGGTCGATAATGTAATCCACACAGCGGAAATGGTTTGTCGTCTCGATGATGTCGTCAACCCTGACGGCCTCACTTGTTATCCCTATCGTGTTCGTCTCGAAAATGTAGCGTGTCTGCTCCTTTGTGAGTCGGCTTCCTTCAATGTGGTTGGAATTGTATGTAAGCTCAATTTGCGTCAGGTGATAGATTCCACCCTTTATGTTCCCGTCTTTCTGTTCACGCAGGGCTTTCAACAGAGGTGTAAGCTTATTACGGGCATTCTTGCGTTGCGGCAATGGCGCATCTCTCGGAACGTTCCATGTCTTTCCCACTAACCGTGCACCCGGTATTTTTCCTTGGGTACAATAGTTTCGAACCGTGCGTTCTGCAAGTCCATGTGACTCCGCGTATTCTCTTGCAGAGATAAAATCTATATCCATCGGCATGAAATCTTTAATTTTAAGACAAAAATAGCTATTTTCTTGCCGATAACGGTATAAAACGAAGAATATTTAACCATTCAATGTTTTTTCAAAGGTTTCCTTATACTGAACTCACGACGTTGAATTAAATAAATATATGGCGATAACACTAAAAAATAATGATGAACGTGTAGACATCATCAGGCAGGTTGTCCCAAAGTTCGCATAGAACATGAAATAGCTAAATGGTATTATGAAGTTGATAAAAAGGTAATGGCTTAGTGGTTGAGATTTGTTAAGGAAATTTTATGGATAATAAGTGCAAAATCGCAATATCAATAAGATTAAGACACATGATTTGCAATTGAAAGATGCAACTTGTAATGTGTGATATACATAAAAAGATGATGAGGTTTAAGTTATATACCCCGTCATCTTCTTTTATACTATATTGGTATAGAACTTTATAAAAAATAAATTCCATATGCTGTCAGCAAAAGACTAAAGCCTTTTGCTGACAGCATATATAAACTCATAACCACGATACACATTTTTAGGCGTAGACTTTGGACGGAACGGCCAATCAATGTCCAACACGAGCGTCTTATGAGACACTTTCTCATATTTTATCATAAGCTGATAAGATTCCATTTTAGCCTGTTTTTTGCCATTTGAGGTTTCAATTGTGTATAGACTGTATCCCCTCTCTGTATACCCTGATTTTGTTGCAGGAGCAAGAGCGCATAGCGGTGAAGGTCTTGATGCAATCTGTTCATCAGTTCCAAGATTATAGGAAGTGGAAAAAAGTCTCCATTCACATACATATGTTTTACTAGTGCTAATTCTATAGTCCGAAGAAACGACTCTATTTATAGAGTCTACCATTGAGCGACTGAATTTAGCATTAAAATTCGCATAGACAGAAGGGTCTGAATAGTCATCAACCGAGTAATTTGTCACATATACAGTATCAGTTCTCACTGATCTTGCTCTAAGTATTGACCTAGTTGCAGACTCGTCTGTATTTTCTTTAACCCATCCATGCTGTAACAAATAATTTTCATGTCTTTCGGCTATTGGAGCCAAAGCCTGCTGTAAATCTCTGTCAGAGCCTATAAAAGCTATAGTTGTATCGTTACTTTCTTCAGGAATGATATACTTATGTATACCGTCAGCTTTTTCGTTGTCCTGTATTAGCGCTGTTTCATCGTTGTCACATGCTGTTAAACTCATAAGAGGAATAAAAGCAATTAAGGACAACTTACCTAAAATGTTATAATTCATAATTACTGCTGTGCTGAAATACTATAAATCCATTCAATTTTATCAGGAGTACATGGGTCATACTTGTCCAGTCTTCTTCCAGATAAATCGCTTACAACATGTAGAAGAAATGTCTTGAGTTCCTTTGCATTACTTGCTGGTTCCTCATAACCACGCTCCTTTGTCATTGCAATATCACTGTTGCCAAGTACAAAATCGTTTGCTGGTTTATATCCACAATTTTCTGATTTTTCAGACCAGATGTCGTATCCCGGCTTGTATACATTTTTATAGCATAAGACATACTCAACAACATAAACCCCTTGTGGCAATCCGAATTTGGAGGCAGAAGTACTGTTCAAGGCAATCTTTGCATTCTTTTTTACTTCAGACCTATCACAACCATACACGGTAATAATTTCGTCATCCACAATTACATCATTTGCAGCTCTTGTCCGTATTTCAGAACTTGAAGATGGTGGAGAGAATAAATCTTCATACTCTATGACAGGAGTGTCATTAAGTAATTCTTGGGAAGAACAATTTTTCAAGTCTTGTTCTTCAATGTCGCTACTGCATGAAAATAAGACAGCAGAAACGAAAGCAATTCCGATTAACTGTTTAAACATACTATTAAAAAAATATTTGGTAAATATATTCTTTTGCCGATGGTTTATATTTCCTGTCAAAAGCGTGCATGGTATTTACCGTATCTAAGCACAAGACGTTATCAATATATCCTTTCACATCGATTCTCAAATCATCCGATTGTGATGGTGAATCCATACGTTTTCTGTAAGTTACCGAAACGTCAATCCACGAGGAGTTCCTTTGTTTGGAAAGTAATGTTATCTGATTTATTTTTCCCATTTCTCCTCTATCTATTTTAAACAATCCGTCACGCATCATCATTGTATCGTTGCCTACTACGGCATATAATACTTCGCGATTCTCCGTATATGCAGAAAATGACATCCAAGGATTTATTCTTTCAAAATCACCATTGAAAGTAACGGTTATCCGTTTGTCAATCTTTTCTTCTTCCAAAAAGTCATTTTTGTCACATCCTTGTAAGAAACCAACACAAATTAGCGACAGAATAGTATATAATAATTGTTTCATAAGTAAGTTATAAGACTAAATTATACTACGCTATACATGAAAAATTGATATGAAGTCCCTTTCCAACTGTCATCAAAGCTTTCTTGTCTGCATCCAGCATGAGGTTGTAGAATTTAGCAGGTCTGAACCATTTGCCTAACTACAATGGTCGAATATAAATGGCTCTAGCTTATAGATCATCATACTACTGACACGCCATTTTATGTCACCAATCAAGCATTGGCGACTATGGGGAACGGTCTGGTCATAAAATTCAAAAACCATATCACTTAATTTTGTTGACTAACTTATTAAAAAGTTTATGTTTACTATTGCAAATGTACAAATATTTTTATCATTACAATAATACTCATCGGTATTTATTTTCTTTTTAACATTTATTGTATACATTTGTCATTTCAACTATTTTATATTAAAAATATTATTTGATAAGTTCCGTAAAAATAGTATACGTTCGTTCAGGTCCTTAAAATTTCCGTACAAGGATGACATATCTTCCGCATTGCCGTTCAATGCCTTGTAAAGCGAGGCAAACGCATTGCGGCCTGCCGCATCGTTGTCAAGCAGGCATACAGTTTTGTCGTATTCCCGCAACAAAGGCAACGCCTTGCATATATTTGAAACGGAGTTTAGGACGATGAAATCACTTTCCATTGCATCAAAGCATGACAAACTACCGTACTTTCTCAATGTCAAGAAAGACAGATAATCCATAAACCCCTCGAAAACAAGGCAGGTAGCATTCGCCTTATCACCGCCAGGCTTTATGTAAGATATGTCTTTCGGTGCGATGCAACCCTTGAACCAGCGGTTGCGGAGCTCATAACCGTCCGACCGATTGCGAAACCCTATGGCGTAATACCGCTTGCAGTTACAGACGTAATGCACCTCCACGCACTCATTCCTTGCAACATTCGTGTCTATCTTCCTTTCACGTAAATACGCCAACAAGGCAGGGGATTTTAAAGGGACAACATCAATGTCGGCAAACGCGGGCGGCAGTTCTCGTTTCTTAACGTCTGGAATAAAATGGCGGACTGAGCCTGGCGCGGACCTACCGATGCATTCCAAAAGGTATGTTATGTCGTTGGAGCGGTACAGTTCCCTTGCCAACGTTATTATCCCTCCGCCCCGGCCAAGCCCGAAATCGTACCAGCAATTAAGCCCGATGTCAACCTTGAACGATGCAGTGCGCTCCTCGTGCAGCGGCGACAAGTACCAAAGAACATTACCCTTGCGTCTTACAGGACTGTGCCCAAGGCTTTCAAGGAAATCGTCAAGAGCAATATGTCTTACAGTTTCAATATCCATAATGATGGGAACGTATATAATAAGGTAAGGAAAATCCCCCGAAACAGCCTTCGGAGGATTTGGAATTGTGGGCAGGAGCCTGCCTACGGCACGAACAGCAGGGCGAACTCAACCTTGCGCCTTGTCTCAAGTCCTTTGAGGACTTTGCCGCGATACATCCTGAACGACACATATTCGCGGTAGATGTCCCTGTCGCCGGCCTCCAGCTTGCGTACCAGGCGGCTTTTCTTCAGGCGCCCGCCGCCAAGCAGGCGGTACACCCCGACATTGTAAGAGAGGGCGGCGAGCAATACCGAGTCCTTGCCGAAGCGGCGGAACACGGCGCAACGCTCCATGAGGTCTTTCCTCAACAACGCCTCGGCCTGCCTTTTCGTCATGCGGTGGCTGTACCTCTCGCCGGGCCGGAGTCTGTGCCCGTAGCCGACGTAAGGGTGGTGGCGCGGCCCGTGCCAGCCCTCGAAATGCCTTACAACGGCCACAGCCCTCTCGAACAACGGCAGCCTTGCAATAGACGGCGGCAGTTCCGCCTTTGAAACAGGACACGCGAGCATCAGCGACATGATAACCATAAAACATTTCACCATAGTGCTGTTCCTTTCAATGCAAGACATTTCACGGCGCGTCCTCCACAGCCGTAAGTATCGGCCTTATTATCAGCCCTCCGTCTTCTTCATCATCCCCGTCGTCTGCGTTGAAGTCGAACGTCAGCTTCTCCACTCCGCCCCAGTTGTTCTCGACGTACAGGTCGATTGACTGCGCGTCGCCGACGTTCAAAGAGGTATAATACAGGCGGAACTCCTTTTTGCCCAGCAGGTAGCGGTCGTTGGGCTTCATCACCGTGCCGTCCTCCATCTCCAGCCTGCCCTTGCCGTCCGTCTGGAAGTAGCGCAGGGTGTACACCGTGCCGTCGAAGCCGCCGTCCTCCACGATGGAGAGGCGCAACTCGACGGTTTCGCCGTAGGCCACTTCGTCCTGCACGGGCATGGCCTCCACCGTGAACGGATACTCTTGCGTGACGTCAAGCCCGTCATCGCATGACATTGTGGATAACAATGCTGTAATTACACAACAACAGATAAATAAAAACTTCGCTTTTCTTTTCATGTAAATACTCGTTTGCGGTTAGAAAACATACTTCAATGAAACGCCGTAAAGGCAATGGAACACTCCCGAAGCACCGCCCCACAGGGCACGCCCGCGCAGCCTTGCCGCAGCTGCGATGTTGTCCGTAATGAACACCTCGGCCTCCAACGTGGCGGCGCATCCGTATATGAAAGCGCTGCATTTGGAGAGCGACGCCCCATCGTCAAGCGTCCTCCTGCCGCCGTTCACCTCCTCGTAGCCAACCACGCCCGACAGCCCTGCGTTAAGGAAGAACACCTTGACGGGCGATGACAGCAGGTTGAGAAAATATCCGGCATCGGCGGTATATTGTTCAAGCGGCACACCGACGGTGCGGTAACGGCAATCCTTCATCATGTATTCCACGCCGTAAACCCATTTATTGCCTCCTTTCACGTAATTGAAAAAGGACAGCGAGAATGCGTAACCTGTGCCGTCACCGGCTTTGGTCGAATAAAAACCGTCAACCATGTCGGCCGAGAACTGCACGCCCTTCATGCCGGGCAGACAGCGTTGCGCCACCGTCCTGCCAACCGTTACGGCAAGCAGTAACGTCAATAACAAAAACCTGAATACTGTCATAGTACGCGCACCTCGTCAATGGTTTCGGCATTGGCCATGTCCTCTCCCTGCACCTCGAACCGCTGGTGACGTCCTCCCTGCTTCTCGCTCATCTCCACAACGAGCATCTTGCCGTCGGGAATGGTGAACTTGGGCAGGGCGAACACCGTGCGTTCGGCCTTTCCGCCGTCAACGCGCGTGGCGTAGTTGTACGCCCTGAGCGGATAAATCACCTGTTCCTGCATGGCAGTGCGCTTGACGACCTTCTTGTCGACAATCTTGAACGTGACGAAGTCCACGTCGAAAGGTACGTTGCCCTTGTTCCTCGTCTCGGTGTGAAAGTAAAGCAGGTCGCCGTGGGCGTAAAGCCCTTTCAGCAGGAACTGCACCCCGAAACGGCGGCTCCCGATGTGGCGCACGCGCCTCTTGTCCTCCTTGTGGACTGACTTCATAATCATTCTCACTAAGCGCGGCGACTCGCCGTCAAGCTCCTTAAGGTAGATTTCCATCGCATTGTTGGGGCGGTTCACCGCCTCGCCGTCGTGTATGAAGTCGCACATCTCAACGTTGAGCAACAGCGGTTCGTCGGCGTATTTCACGTTGAAACTGTAAAAGTCACCGCTCTCCGTTATTACGCTCATGTTCGTCTCACTGCGGAAATTCTTTTTCACGGCCTTCACGCGGATTACGTTCTCCGCCCCGTCGGCCTTCCCTGCAATCAGGTTTTCAGAGCCGAGGTCTACGTATCTTACGGGCGACGGAAAAATCACGTGTACGGTCTTGTCATACGTTATTTCAAGACCGTGCGGCGGAATCATGCGGCTGAAACCTATTTTCCGCGTCAGTCCCTCGAACCTGTCGCCGCCGCTTGGCTGTGCCACGGCGGCGACCGCGCCCATAAGCAGGGCGCAAGATAAAAACATCTTCTTTCCCATAAACTTCATTTTCTTGCTCGTTTTTTGCATTGTTCCATTCGTTTTCTTTTCTGTCATTTGCTTATTCATCTTCACATTGATTGACTGTCATAAGTCCGTATCAAATATCCAAGTTTGCAAAAGACGCCCTTTCACGTTCCAAAACACGGCTTTTTACATTCCAAAAGACGGCAAATCGGAAACTGAAAGGCCATGTTTTGCGAGCCGCTCCGTAACATCTTGATTTACAACTGTTTATGATTGTATCAAAATTTCAGGTTCTTACGCTTTTAACTCCGCCGTCGTTCACAGCTCCGGCGGATGCAACAGCAGCCTATATCCGGCCTTTACGGTTATCTTTACGGTGCGCGCCTTTTTCGTGAAATACTGCGACACGCCGCGTATCAGTCCGCGTCCTACGTCGGATACAATCTGCGCCCCGGCGTCGGTGGATATGCTTATGCCGCTTTCCACGGCACCGCCCATGCCTGCGGCAATCTCCCTCGCCGCGTCGTTTTCAAGCGAGTTGGGCACGAGTATGCCTTTTTGTCCGTCGGTGGAGTACACCTCAAGCTCCACTGGCAGCACGCTGCCGTTGTGGCTTACGGCCTCGATTTCCACCTCCATGCGCTCGCCCTGAAGACGCGTCAAGCCTGTTATCACCGTCCCTTCCGGCACGGGGCGGCCGCCTACGCGCATCGGTTCGAGTAGCCTTAAGCGCAACGCCTGTCCGTCGGTAACAGTCTGCGTGCCGTGTACGCACGCCGCAATGGTGTTCTTTTCCACGGCCTCCAGCGTTCCGACTGCGGTGTTGAAGCGGTCTTCAACAATGCTATCCGTATCGTCCTTTTGCCCGAGCCGCGACACCACACATGGCCGTTCAGCCTTAACCGGCTCGGCTTTCGGCTCATTTACCGTTTGCACAGGAACGTCTGTTTTTGCCGTAGCGTTGCCGCCAAAGCGGGCAGCCAGCTCGTAAGACTTCTCCATCAAGGCGACCTTCTCGTCAAAGGAACTTTCCTTTTCAGGTTCGCTGTCCAGCCGCCGTTCTATCTCCGCTATCCTGCGAGATACCTCGTCGTCCTGCGACACTTCCGCAGGCGAGTAAAAACCGGCCAGCGTCCTGTTCATGTCCTGATACGCCGCAACGGATGACTGTGGAGTGCCTTCCTCGTTTTCATTTTCCGCAGCAGGTTTGCCCGTCAGCGGAACGTCCGGCAAAGCCACCTTTCCTGTTGTATCAGTGTCGAGCATTTCCGCTATCTCTATCAGCGAGCCTTTGCGCCGCTCGGTCTTCTCCGCCATTTCTCCGTCGCGGTAAGCGTCCACCTTGCTGCCCGGAAGTCCCTTGCTTTCAGGCGAGGGCATTTCGGTGTTGAAGCCTCCGCTTCCGCCTACGGCTTCCGTTCCGTCTTCTGACGGACGGAAAATCAGCCACAGGCTTCCGGCGAACAACAGCACCATTAGCGGATATACCAGCAATTTGGAAAGTCCGCGCCTGCGCCTTTCGGGCGCGTTACCGTCAGTCCACGGTTTTGCCTTTAGGCGTTCCGCCATCTTCATTATGTCCATTCCCGTAAAGTTCGATGTATTTTCCGTTTGTCTTTCCGTAATTTATCTCCATAGGTTCGATGTGTCTAATCCGTATATCTTCGCCGTCACGCTTGCCGAAACCGGCCAGTGCCGACACCGTGACGTAGACGCAACAGGCCAAGAACGGCACGCTGAAAGCCAGCACCGCCAACAGCCTCTGCCTCGGCGTCAGCCGCCGGCAGCGCAGCCACAGGCCGCACTTAAGTTTCCTTGAAAGTGTAATTATCCTTTTCATCTTCCCGTTGTCATTATGTCCTTGTTCTCAAGTATCGCCAGATGTTCGATTATAAAGCCGTTGGGGTTGCCGTCGGAGCGTCCCGTGTTGCGCAGCGAACAGCTCGTCACGAGCGAGCGTTCGGTAACGTTGCTCTGGCGTATGATTATGAGCCGTGCGTATGTCACGGCCTTGTAGGGATGGCGCGAGAAGTCGCAAACAACGCTGTCCACGCGCACCGTCTGGTTGACGTTGCCTGATATTACGCGGTTGTAGTAGCCCTTCTCGGCGAAGTCGGCGTAGTAGTGGTACGCGCTCTTGTCCGCAAGGAGCAGTGCGCGGTTGACGTTCGCCTCGATGGCCTCCTTCTGCGGCGACAGCCCGAAGAACAGCTCGTGGAAACGCCTGACGTGTTCGCGCGCCTCGGCTGGGCGGTTTTGCGAGAGGTCTTGCGACAGGGCAAGCATGAGCGACTTGCCTCCGTCGAGCACGTAGATTTTCTCGCGCTGCTTCTCGGCGAAGCGGAACGCGCCCCAGAGGGCGAAGCCCGTAACCAATGTGCAGCAGCATACGAAGGCCACAAGCATGGCCCTGATGCGGCGGAAGCCGCTCTCGATGTTTGTAAGTGACTTGAATTCCATTGCCTTTAGTCATTTCATGTTTTTTGTTTGCATTACTTCCAGTTTTGCATGAGTTACTTTCCGCGCAGCCTACCACCCACGTTGCCGAGCAGCGAGCCTGTGCTTCCTGCCACAAGTCCTCCTCCCTTTACAGCACTGCGGTTGATGTTGCGGCTGTAGTTGCCGGCTCCTCCGGCCTGCACTATCCAGTTCGCCACGGTCGGGACGGTGAAGTAGCCGATTATGCCGATGAGCATGAACACTATGTACACGCTGTTCGAGTTGTCGATTGAATACTCCGGGTTGCTTTGCAGCTCGGCTATGTCACTTTGCAACATGAGCACCTGGATTTTCGCGAGCATACAACTGAACAGGTCGCTCACGGGCAGCCACAGGTAGACGGAGATGTAGCGCGCGAACCATTGGGTGAGGGTTGACTGGAAACCGTCCCACACGCTGAAGGCGAAGGCCAGCGGCCCGAGGATTGACAGCACGACGAGGAAAAACGTCCTCACGGTGTCTATGAGCAGCGAGGCGGCCGCGAAGAGCAGCTCAAGCAGACTGCGGAAAGCATCGCGGATTTTCTTCTCCATGTTGTACATCCCCACCTCGACGTACATCCCGAGCCTCGTTGCCATGTCGCCGGGCGTCCATCCAAGCTCGTCGAGCTGCCGGTCGAACTCCTCGTCGCTCACGAGGAAGGCCGTCTCGGGGCTCCGCATCATGGCCTCGCGCTCCAGCTCGTCCTTCTGCGCGCGGTAACGCTCCATGTCGAGGGTCTGTTCCTCCACCATGGTATGCGTGCCTTGGACTATCAGGCCGAGCCCCTCGTTGAGCGTGCCCAGCACAAGCGTGGGGAACAGCAGTATGCAGATGCCTATGGCGAAGGGGCGCAGCAGCGGGTAGACGTCTATCGGTTCCGCCCTCGCCAGCGACTGCCATACCCTCGACGCAACGTAGAACAGTGCACCGAGGCCGGCAAGCCCCTTGCCGATGTCGAGCATGTCCTCGCAGAGCGGCATCATCTCGTCGTACAGACCCTCCAGCACGGTGTGGAGGTTGGTGAAGTCTATTGCAAGCAGCAGTTCCATAGGCTACCAGTATCTTGACGCCGCGTCGCCGTAAAGGGCCATCACGCGGTCGGTGTCGGCCTTCTTCCTCGCGCGCAGGAAGCTCACGGCGATGTTCTTGTTTGTATAATAACCCACGAGGTTGCGGTAGCGGCGCATACTGCGGTGGCAGGCGTCAACAACGTCCATGCGGTCCTTGTCGGTCATGGACAGGGTGCTTACGTTGATTACCTGCCTCAAGTCCTGAAGCACGCCGTTGCTCTCCTGCATCAGCTTGGCGTAGCCCGTGGCTATTACGTCAAGCTCCTTGGCGGAGAAACTGGCGTCGCCGAGCATCTTGCGGAAATTTGTCACGTAGATTTCGGACACCTCGCCGACCATGAGCAGCACCTCCTGCACCTTGCGCGCGTCACGGACGAGGTTGTTGACGCTCTTCAGGGCGTCGTAATAACGCTTGGCTTGCTCGTAAATCTTCACCGTCTCGGCGAAGTTCTGCGCCGTGTTCACGGCGGTCTTCGACGTGTGGGCGATGTTGTCGGACATATTTATTATGCCCTGTGCAAGGTTGCCGGGGTCGGACACGACCCATTGCGCGCTTGCCTTTGCGAGGCAGAACGTCGTAGCGGCGGCCAGTAAAAGAATCCTTTTCCTCATTGCACAGCCCCCTTCCTCTTATAGTCGCCGTATGGCGAAAACGTCAGCACGTCCGTATTTTCGTCATAAGACACGCCCACGCGATAGCCCGTGTCGATGAACAGGTTGCCGCCGTCCTCCATGAGTACGAACGTCTGCGGCTTCAGCCTGCGCTGCCTGCCGCCCTTCGACATAAGCGTCACCTTGTGGGTGCCGCCGTCATTGCGGATAACAACATCGGGCTTGCCTTCCGTGCTTTCCCAGTGTCCGCACAACCTTTCCATGTCCGCCTGCGGCCATGCCGTGCAACCTTGCAGTGTCAACGCCGCAACGGCGGCGGCCATGGCGGCCTTGAACCGTTTTCTTTTCATTGTCTTGGCTTGTCTTTTCATTTTTCCTTTGTTTTTGGTTTCATGTGTCGTTGAATTTTCGTTTAGCCTCGCGCCTTTGTGCGGCCAGCCGCCTGACGGCCTGTTCAATGTCGCCGCCGAGTTCGCCGGCGAGGCGCATAAGCTCCGTCTTTTCAGTTTCCTCCGTGGTATAGACCAAATATTCCTCGTCGCTAACCTCGGTGGCGTACACGGCCGAGTGTGTGCCGCCGAGGCCTATCCACACCTCGCGGTAGGGTGCGTCGGGGCGGTTGGCCTGGTTTATTGAGAGTATCTGGTCCTTCTCCTTGTCGCTGAGCCCGAGCAGTTTCTGTATGTTGGAGAACTTGTTTAGGTACTTCCTCTGGTCGAGGAGTATCTTGCAGTCGGAGTTGTTGACGATGGCCTCCTTGACGATGGGCGACGATATGATGTCGTCCACCTCCTGCGTCACCACCACCGCCTCGCCGAAATACTTGCGCACCGTCTTGAACAGGTAGAGTATGTATCCGCTCATGTTGGCCGACATGAGGGCCTTCCAGCACTCCTCTATGAGTATCATCTTGCGCACTCCCTTAAGGCGGCGCATCTTGGCGACGAACGTTTCCATTATGACGAGCGTCACGACGGGCAGTAGCACCTTGTTGTTCGAGATGTTGTCAAGCTCGAAGACGACGAAGCGCTTTGACGAAAGGTCAAGTCCCTTGTCGGAGTTTAGCAGGAAATCGTAGTCGCCGCCGCGGTAGAACGGTTCAAGGACGTTGAGGAAGCCGTCAATGTCAAAGTCCTTCTCGCGCACGTTTTTTGCCATGATAACATTCCGGTACTCGTCGCGCACGAACTCGTAGAAGCCGTTGAAGTCGCCCGTCTGCGGGTTTTCCGTTATCTTGCGGATGTAAGCGTTGACTGCTCCTGACAGCGCGACCTCTTCCGAACGCCTCGGCGGCTCGTCCTCCCGTTTCCATAAAGTCAGTATCAACGTCTTTATGCTTTCGCGCTTCTCCACGTCGAACCCACCGGTGTCGGTGTAGAAGGGGTTGAACGAAACCGGGTCGTCCTCCTTGTAGGTCACGTATATGCCGTCCTCGCCGTGCGTCCTCGCGTTTATCAGGCTGCAAAGCCCCTGGTAGCTGTTGCCCGTGTCCACGAGCAGCACGTGCGCGCCCTGCTCGTAGTAGTTGCGCACGAGGTGGTTGGTGAAGAACGACTTGCCGCTGCCCGACGGGCCGAGTACGAACTTGTTGCGGTTGGTGGTTATGCCGCGCCGCATAGGCTCGTCGCTGATGTCAACGTGTACCGGCACTCCGCTACGGCGGTCGGAAAGGCGTATGCCGAACGGGCTTGGCGAGCTGCGGTAGTTCGTCTCGGCCGTGAAGAGGCATACGGCCTGCTCCAAAAATGTGTGGAAGCTCTCCTCCGCAGGGAAGTCGGCGGCGTTGCCGGGTATGCCCGCCCAGAAGAGCGTAGGGCCGTCAACGGTGTTGTGCCTCGGCGTGCATCCCATCTGCGCGAGCTGCCCCGCGGTGTCGTTGCCCGCCGTGCGAAGTTCCGCCGCCTCTTCCGCCCACGCCATCACGTTGCAGTGGCAGCGCACGGGCATGAAGCCTTTTGCGTGGGCCTCGTCGAGGAACATTTCCGTCCATTCGCGGTTCACGGCGTTTGCGCGGCTGTAGCGCGAAAGCGATAGCAGGTTGCGCGACGTGCGTTCCATCGTCTGCAGCGTTTCCCTTGCGTCGTCGATGAACACGTACTGGGAATAGACGTGGTTGCAGGAAAGCAGGAGACCGGCAGGCGCGGCGAACGACAGGCGGCAGTCGCTGCGGTCGGTCGACATGCGTCCGTATTGCATGTCGGTGGCCACCGTGCCGGGCAGGACGTCGGCCGATGACATGGTGTACAGGCATACGTGCTTGTCGCCGACGCGCATGGCAGCCGGGTCGAGGCGTATGTCCTCAAGCACGGCGGTGTCCTTCTCGTCTGACAAGGACAAGTACCTTTCTATTATCCCTTGCCTTTCTGCCGTGCCGACAATCTCGTCCATTCCTAATCTGCGCAGCGAGACACGCCCCGAATCGTTCACGATGCGCTCGAACTGTTCCACCGCCTCTATGAAGCGTGCCACCGTCTCCTTGTTGGTGATTTCCTTCGGCAGGATGCGGCTGCGGCACAACGTGCTGAAGTCGCTCCTTCCGCGGTTGCGCTCCCTTGTCGTCTTCGTCAGGAACAGGTAGCAACGGTGGTTGAGGTAAGGGCGTTCGTTGAAGTGGCGCTCGTAGCTCCTCGACAGGAAGCCGTCCTTGCCATAGTCGGCCCTGTACGTTTCTTTCGTGAACCAGTCCTGCTTGCACACCACGGAATGTTCCGGCAGGACTTTTATGGCCTTCACCCACGAGGAGTGCACGGCCTCGTATTCCTCCGCAGTGACGGTGAAAATCTCGGGCAACGCCACCTCGAAGGCTACCGTTATGTCCGCGTCCTTGCTGACGATGCATCCGCGCTCGAAAGCGAGCAACGGGAACCTGCGTTCCAGCGTGTCGGCTTTCATAACATTCCTCATGGCATCCTCCTTTCCCGCACCATGCAGCGTACCCTCTTGCGGCTTATGAGGTAGCGCGGATGGCGGCTGTGTGCCAGCCTCTTAATGAGTCCGTGTTCGCCGAACCTCGCGTTCATGCGGAACACGACAAATGCAAAAACACTTCCCGCAATCAAGCCGTATGCCACGCACGCCCACGGTGACGCACCGATGAAGTATAGCAGGATGACTGACAGCAGTACGGCTGCGAGTCCGACAGCAAGGACGAACAGGAACATCGTGGTAAGCCCCTTGAACTCCACGTCCTTGCCGGCTCCCTTGTTTACGGTGTACTCCATAGGCTCAAAGGAAGAATGAACGGAGGATTGTCGCCGCCACAATCAGGAAGATGCAGGCGAAGAACCACGAGGCGGCTGTCTTCGACGTGTCGGGGTCGCCGCTTGAGAACTTGCTGTAGGTCTTTATGCCGCCTACAAGGCCGAGCACCGCGCCTATGGCGTAGCACAGCTTCGTTGCCGGGTCGAAGTACGAGGTCATGAGGCTTGTCGCCTCGTTGATGCCGGCCAGTCCCTGGCCTTGGGCGAAGGCAGCAACGGCGGCCGACGCTCCTAGAAATGCCAATAAAATTCTTTTTCTCATTGTCGATTCTTTTTGGTGAAACATCGCTTTTCTTTAACTCGGCGGCAAAGATATGGAGGATATGCCAAGGCTGGAAGTCCGTGGCCAGACGTGGCTGCACATGGCATGAAATGTCGGAGCATTGCATGAATAATGATAAATTACCGAATAAATCTAATTACGGTCTAAATAGAAACACGACGCTTAAATGGTTGTGACTTTATCCAAGATTATGAAGAACTTTGCAAGTGACGCCAAACGGCGGGACAAAGCCAAAGAGAGTCCGACGGCAAGATAAAAAATGGAGACCACCGTCTTCCAAAGATTTGCAAACTTTTGTATTATGTCAAATCAACAAACCAAGGCACAAAGTTACGAATTTTATATTTGTTTAAAAGGGAGTTGGAGTAAAAGCCGTATTGCGGATGAAATCATCAGTATGCCGTGAGGTCAGACATAACTCAAAACCCGACGAAGGTCGATGACAAGCGTTTCATGACTGGAAGATGGATGCACACGACGGCTATACCATCCTCACGCTGACGGAGCGTTACACGAATTTCATCCTGATGGAGATGTTGACGTAAGAGCGTAAAGCCATCCAAACGGCAAAGGCCGTAGTTAACAACTATTCTACTATAAGAGTATGTCAAGATCATTACGACCGACAATGAGTGCAAGCTTGCAGCGCAACGGAATATCATGCAGGGCTGACAGAAAAATGGGCAAGTGGCGTGTATTTTGCCATCTCATACTCAACATGACAGAAAGAAGCCGTCGAGAACGCAAACAAACTCATCAGAAAGTGCATCTACAAAAAGCAGACTTTAAAGGATCTACAGATGTATTCATAAAAGGAGTGCAATACAAACTCAACAGTAAAACTGTTGAGAGGAAAACTACATTTAGATACGCAAAAGCCGATTTTTAAATGCATCACCTAATTTTGCATTTGTAGTTGGACTCTAATTTGGTTTGAAACTAATTTACAAAAACCTTTTCATACAATGTAATTATGGGTTGCCATTGAAGGAGCAGGAGGTGTAATGTGGAATTCGTAAAAAAGTAGATGATTTTCCTCACCTTTTTATTTTTTTATTGCATTATTTTTTTATACCTTTGTAGAACAACAACGGATAAAACAATGGATAACCACATGAACCGAATAAAAGAAATGCTTGAATAAGAAAGCATTAAACAGACATGATTGGCAGAAAAGTACGAGAAAAGTTTTTGTATTGCCAATTCTAATGTCTGTAACATAAGGCAGCCAAGTTTGGTCATATTATTAGAGATTGCAAAATTATACAAGTTAATTATAAAAAATTAATCGCCAATAAATTTGAGGATAAAACCTTATAATACCCCTATGGAGCATACAGAACAATATATCAAATCTCAATTATTTGAGTTGTTACAATCAGATTCAGATGATTATTCGCAAATTCTTACGCTTTCAAACGAATTAGCACAAATGGATAAAAAAAACATCCATTTTTCTGTAGATGCAGGTATTATTACTCGTTTAGGAAAAGAATTGGTTGGAAAGGGAGAAACGGCAATATCCGAGCTTATTAAAAACGCATATGATGCTGATGCAACGTATGTTAATTTGGTCTTTAAGAATGCCTTTCGTCCAGGTGGTACCCTTATAATTGAAGATGATGGATGTGGTATGAATTTCAATGAACTTGTAAATGGCTTTATGCGTATATCATCATCTGATAAAATACACAATCCAATAACTGCAATTTTTAAAAGGAAAAAAGCTGGGAAAAAGGGAATAGGCAGATTTGCGACACAACGATTGGGTGATATATTAACAATTATTACACAAAAAAAAGAATCTAAGCAAGCAATAAAAACAACAATAAAGTGGGATGATTTTGGAATAGACCAGGAACTTAGCAATATTACAAGCAATGTTATATATGTTCCTAAGCAAAAAGAACAAGGTACAACATTAATTATTGAAAAACTTCAAGATAGTTGGAGTGATATTGCAATTACACGCGCATATAAATATACTGAAAATCTATTGTTACCAGAGCCTCTTTCTGAGGAAAGAAAAACTTGGGACGCAAAACGCTATGACCCTGGATTTAAAGCATATCTTTATCGAGACAAAATTTCTGAGGAAACAATTGTTATTAACGAAGACATTGCGTTTCTGAACCATGCACTTGCTACTATAGAAGGTTATATTGATTCTAATGGATATGCTTTTTGGAAAGTAAATAGCGATAAAATAGATATTCCATACACAGACTTTAATAAAATTGGCGCACAAAGAGAAAATGATGACCTTCCATTTTCTCATATTCATAGTATCCATTTTAAAACCAGATATTTTATTTATAGCAAAGACCTTATTCCCAAAACTTTATTTACTTATATAAAAAATTTAGGAAACGAATTGGGTGGAATTAAATTATATAGAAATGGATTTAGAGTTCCTCCTTATGGAGAAGGGCAAAATGATTGGCTTGGATTAGATGAGTCAGTGAGAAGACGTACATATATATTTCCACACCAAAATCAAAGCTTTTTTGGATTTGTAGAAATTGATGATGCGGCTACAGATTTGTTTGAAGAAACATCCAGCCGAGAAGGTCTTATTGAGAATGATGCCTATGCAGAACTAAGAGACTTTGTTTATCGTGCTATCATATCAGCATGTCAAGTAGTTGCAAGTATTCGAGAAAAAAAACAAACAGCAAATCAGAAAAATTGGAAGAAGTCATCCACAGAAAAAATAGAAGAAGCAATAAATGAACTACACCGAATGTCTTCTGAAAATACTTCATCAGAAAATAAGGAGGCAGATGATAAACAAGATGAATCAAATAAACAAAAGGAATATTTTAAACGGATAGTACAACAATTATCAGAAGGATATAATGAAGGGAAAGAGGAGAAAGATAGACTTATAGATGAAATTAATATGTTAAGAATCTTTGCTGCTTTAGGTCTTGTTATCGGGGAATTCATCCACGAAATAAAAAACTATTTGCCAGGATTCAAAGCAGAAGTTGAATATCTTCAAAAATTACTACAAAACAATAGTGAAGCTATTGATAGAATAAATCTTTTGCAGACTAATATTAAAGCTTTTTATAGCTATACATCATTTTTTGACAAATCGATCTCACGTAATGTTCAACGTGACATTGAACCAATAAATATAAAAGAACGTATCAGCTCTTTTTATGCTACCATTAAAAATAATTGTAAAAAAGCGCATATTGATTTAACTACAAACTTAGATAAGCGGTCAGTACTTTTGTCTGATTTGACAACGATCCCAATGCACCCATCTGAATGGGCCTCAATCTTATTTAATTTGTATACAAACTCTAAAAAAGCAATAAAAAAATCGACGGAAAAGAATAATGGAAAAATTGATATATCTTGTGGAGAATCTTCAAATTATATATATATTGATTTTTCAGATAATGGAATTGGTGTAGATGAGAAAATACGTGATAGAATTTTTGATGCATTTGTAACAACAACATCTGCTGCATCAAGTAATAGTGACGATATTGAAACTTACACTGGAACTGGGTTAGGGCTGAAAATAGTCAAAGATATTATTTCTAGCTATAACGGAAATATCTATTTAAAACCTGAATCCAATATAGGATACACAACAACATTTAGAATAGAAATACCCAAAAATAATGTATAATATGAATGATGTAAAATATATCTTTATTGATGATGAAAACAATGAAGCTGTTCAATCCATAATACATGGTCTTAATGATACTGGGAAAATTTTAATCGAACAACTGTCATTTTCCTGTGAAGACAGCTTTGAATCTTTAACAGAAAAAATAAAAGAAAAAATTAGTACTGGTACTAAAGGTATTCTTGTTGATTTATGTCTGAATGGTGAAGGGATAAATAGTCTAACATTTACAGCATCTCCCTTGGCTCAGCATATAAGAACGCTTGCATCTGTTAATGAAATACCGCATCTTCCAATGGTTTTGTGCTCAACAGATGAACGGTTAAGACAAACGTATGACGTAGATAATGCATGTCATGATCTATATGATTATAGATTTGTAAAATCAGGAGATATTAAGTGGGAAAAAGTTTCAACAAAAATGGCAGCCTTGGTTGATGGCTATTCTTCCATACATTTGGAGGATTCATTTAAAGATATAATTAAACGTGAGAACCTTGATGCGCTAGACTCACGCATATTTGATAGAATTAGTTCAGGAATCAATATTAACACTTATGATTATTCTAGATTTATAATAAAAGATTTATTTCAACACTCTGGACCGTTAATTAAAGAAACTGTCCTTGCTGCTCGTTTAGGAATTGACATCGAACAAAGTCAAGACTGGGATAAATTATTAGAATTAATTGAACCTATAATTAAATATAAGGGAGTTTTTTCCAGTGGTTGGAAAAGATATTGGGCAGACTTATTAGACAGTTTTTTCAAACAATACTCAGGCAATAAACCGTTATCTATTTTTAATGCCAAAGAACGCGTTGAAATAATAAAACATGCTACCGAAATTGAAGGTCTCAAAGTAGCAAGTCCTATTGAGTTTTGTACAAGTTCCTACTATAATACAATTTGTGAAGCTTTAAAAAAACCTATAGATTCATTAGAGGCATACGAAGTTTATGAATCATACGATTTACGTCCGTGGCAAGAGGCTAAATATGTTTCATTTTATGCAATAGCATCTGGAAAACATTCTCAAATTCCAGTAAAATCTAGTGAATTAGACCGATTTAAGCAAGATCAAAAAATAATGCATGATGAAGACTAGTCTTATACAAAATTTCAAAAAAAATCGTGCTAGAGAATTATATAATATTTATAATATATTGCAAAATAAGCTAAGACTTAGTAGTGCTGATATATATCCAATACTAAAAGCATCGCAGGAACTAGAATATGAGGCATCAATTAAAACAGACAGCTCTACCTGGGGGTACTCTATTAGTGATTTAGTATTGCCAATAAGAACTATTAAGCATATGAAACCCAGAGGATTAGAAATAAGAGCAAAAATAGACTGTTCTTTAAAAGGAGATATTTCAAAATGGGGTGAATTAGATGAAGCTCTTCTTGAATGTGAATTCTCTGTAACTCTTTATGGAGAACTGAATGATAAAAAATATTCAATATGTTGGCATGTTGATCGTGATGATGGCGCTAGTTCTGAAGAGTATCATCCATTGTACCATTTACATTATTCTGATGGAATAAATCATTTGGGAACCAAAGATGAAAATAAATCTTTTGATTGGGGTAATGCAATATATCTAGATTGTCCTAGAATTGTTCATTGTCCATTGGATTTGATTTTGGGAATTGGATTTTATCTCACCAATTTCCATTTTAAAGGTGTTTTCGACAAATTGATTAATGAACATCAATTCTCTATTATTTACAAACATTCACAAGATGCTATTTTAAAACCATATTTTAACAATATTGCATCTCATTGGGATGTTGATAGTGGAGATTTGAAATGGAAAAATAGTAAACAATTATGCCCAATTATAATAGATTAGTTCTTGACTATTTTAAAAAATTATGCGCCACAAGAGATAGCCATTATATTGACTGTCTTATTGTATCATCTTATCTATATCAGCATGGTATTAGTGAAGTAAAAAATTTGCTGATACGCAGCTGCATATTGGAAGAGGATTCAAATTTAATAGATTTTCTAAAATACCTTGATAAATATAAATTTAAGCTTTCAATTGAAAATTTAGTAGAGTTTTTTGAATTTGTGATATCTCCTGCAAATAAAGAAACAAATGGAGCCATATATACTCCTATTAGAATTCGTGAATATATAGTAAACAGGATTTTATTAAATATTCCGACAAATGAATGGGAAAATAAAAAGTTCTGTGACGTTGCATGTGGATGTGGTGGTTTCTTTTTAACATTAGCACAGCAACTCCATAAAATGGAACTTTCTTTTGCACAAATTTATTCTCAAAATATATTTGGTATTGATATTGAAGACTACAGTATAAGAAGATGCAAGATATTATTATCACTATTTGCAATTATAAATGGAGAAGACGTAGAATATTTTAATTTCAATTTATATGTCGGTAATTCTTTGAATTTTAATTGGAACAATATTGATCTGATACGAAAAAATGAAGGGTTTGACGTTATTGTTGGTAATCCGCCATATGTTAGCTCTTCCAAAATATCAGAAGAAAGTAAAGTATTACTTGTAAATTGGAGTGTTGCTCAAACAGGAAAAACAGATTTGTATATACCTTTTTTCCAAATAGCAATTACCGCATTAAAGCCAGGTGGAATACTTGGATATATAACGGTAAATAATTTTTATAGAAGTCTAAATGGAAGAGCTTTTCGTTCATATATGTCACAACATGGATATGACCTTAGAATGATAGATTTTGGATCTGAACAAGTATTTCGAGGTCGTTCAACATATACATGTATTTGTTTCATATCTAAAACAGTAGGAGAAATACATTATTGTACAGGGAACAGTCACAATCTATCATCTATAAAAGAAAATGATTTTGTATCTATCAAATACCAAGATGTTAATGATTATCATGGTTGGTTATTATGTGAACCCAATGTAGCTAAGAATATCATAAAAATCGAACATTCAGGAATTCCTCTCGGAAAGAAATATAATATTAAGAACGGTTTTGCCACATTAAAAAATGATATATATTTATTTTCGCCTATAAAAGAAGATAATTCCTATTTTATATTAGAAGATAACACAGGTAGATACAATATTGAAAAGGATATATGCAGAGAAGCTGTAAAGCCTAATATATTGAAAAGCAATGATGATTTGGAAAAATATAAAGAAATACTTATATTCCCTTATTATATTGACGAAAATGGCAATGCATCTCTTATTTCAGAATTAGATTTACAGCATAAATATCCATATGCTTATCATTATTTGGAAAGTAAAAAAAACATATTACGTAATCGAGATAAGGCAAATAGATCTTATCCTGCATGGTATGCGTATGGCCGTACACAAGCCCTCAATATTAAGGGATATAAATTATTATTCCCATATATAGCAGATAATGCATATTTTATTCTTACTCATGAACAAAATCTTTTATTTTACAATGGATATGCAATAATTAGTAACTCTATTAGAGAATTAGAAATACTGCAACGTATTTTACAATCAAAAATCTTCTGGTATTATATAAAACATACTAGCAAACCTTATGGTAGTAATTATTATGCTCTAGCTAAAAACTATGTTAAAAATTTTGGAATACCTTTACTTACCAAGGAAGAAGAAGACTTGATTCTAAAAAGTGATATTGATATTCTTAATTCATTTTTACTTGATAAATATAATATTCCGAAAATTTGAAGTACACAATGTAATTAAACTTCTATTTAATAGCCAGTCGAAAGATTCTCTATGTTAAAGGATGAAATTGTTTATTCCGACCAATATAACATTACGTAAGTTCGGTATAATAATCTTATGCAATAAGCCTGCTTTTATCAATGATGTCAATATTGAGTGACGGTTTCTTAGAGCCTGTTTAAATTTTAGCATTAAACATCGAAAGTGTGTTTCTTCTTTCCGGGAAAATAATTATTTTTAAGTTTCCACACTTGAAATAATTATGTATTCGACGGATTTAGAAGAAACACAATGGCAAGTTATTAAGAAAATCTTGAATGTGCAAGAGAGAAAGCGAAAATATGATTTGCGTGAGATATGGAATGCCATATTCTATCTCGTGAAGACCGGCTGTCAATGGCGTATGCTCCCTTCCCATTTCGCTCCTTGGGAACTGGTCTATTACTATTATCGCAAATGGTCTTCCTTGGGTGAATTTGACCTGTTGTTGAATAAATTACGTGAGGAAGTGCGTGTCATGAACGGTCAAAATCCAGAGGCGAGTGTCGGCATTATGGACAGCCAAAGTGTTAGTTGGGGTGACAATCGTTCACTTAACGGCATTGACGGCAATAAAAAGATGAAGGGCATCAAACGTCATATCGTTGTTGACAAAAACGGTTTCCTGATAGCTGTCATGGTTACGATAGCCTGCGTACACGATGGGAAAGCCGCTTTCCTGCTGGCCAGATGCCTGAAAGAACTTTGTTGCCATATCAAAGTTATCCTGGCAGATGCCGGATACAGAGGAGAAGTGGCTGCCAAGATTAAGAAGGCTTTCGGCTATGCACTTGAGGTCATCGTAAGCGGAGACAAGTCAAACGGCTTTAAACCAATAGGTAAGAGATGGGTTGTGGAAAGGACTTTCTCTTGGTTCGATAATTACAGAAGACTCTGCCGGAACTACGAATTCACGTTCGATTCGGCTGAGGAAATGGTGAAACTTGCTGCAATAAGGATGTTGCTGAACAAAATTTAAACAGGCTCTTAGGAAGCAGGTTGTATGCGATAAGCCCTGCAATCATACATTCTTGAGTTCGTCGTTGACGGTTTCAATGAGCGCCCTTTTCCGCAGCAGGATTTTGTCGTGCAGGTCCATGAGCGAGTTCTTCATGTTCTTCTTGAGTTTGGTCACAAGGTGTATGTCGTCAATGAAAAGCCTTTCGAAAAGCTCCTGGCTTATGTATCCCCTGTCGGCAAAAATCTTGCCGAAGAGCCTTTGCGTAAAGTCCTTGTCCTTCAATGGCTCACGGTCGTCCACGTTCCCGGGCGTGAGCGTCCATTGTATTATCTCGCCACGGTCGTTTATCACTATATGCAGTTTGAATCCGTAGAACCATCCCATCGTACACTTGCCCTTGGCAGCCCATCCCTTCATCGTCCTGTGGCTGTGCGCACGCTTTATATTGCATGACTTCAACGGTGTGGAGTCGATAATGGATATTCCAGTACATTTACCCAACGCACATGTCTGCAGGAACAGCAAAAGATGGAGTCCTACCTTAGCCTGGCGTTCTACGAAGCGGTTGTACGACAGGCGGTGTGGAAACTCCTTGCGCATGTGGTTGCATACATAACCGAGGTAGAAAGACTTGAGGTCTCGGTGGCGCAAGATATGGAACAGTACGAGAATGGTCATCACCTCGCTGTCGGACATGAGGCACGGACGGTTGCGGCGACGTTTGCCGCAGATGTCCAGCGTGTGTTTTTTCAGTTCGGGAGCAAAATATTTGCAGAACTCATCGAGAATACAGAAAATTTCTATTATATTTGCATCAGTCATGGGAATGGATATTTTTATGTAACTTATTGATTATCAACTATAAAGGTACTAAAAATAGGTTCATCCGCAGTTCTGTTGGATGGACGAATCGTGAAGCGCAAAGAGTCTTAGC